>C687J35504_10000522_pt1 | contig 27753 bp, 44 predicted proteins | sample RifCSPhighO2_02_FD_35504 | JGI IMG/M metagenome (IMG submission 35504) | reverse complement strand
GGGATAGAGATAAAGATTAAGGTCTAGCCTTTTAGCGAATCTGCTGGAGACTTTCAGATGATTGGTGGAATACTAGGGAAAAAAATCGGCATGACCCAGCTCTTTCAAAAGGACGGTCTGCTGGTGCCCATTACCGTCTTACAGGCAGGGCCATGTCATGTCCTTCAGGTGAAGACCAGGGAGAAGGACGGGTATTCTGCCGTACAATTGGGCTTTGATGATAAGAAAGAAAAGAGTGCCTCAGAGCCAGAGATAGGGCACGCCAAGAAGGCCGCGGCTACCCCAAAAAGGTTTATCCGAGAGGTCTCTTACACAGACGAGACACCCCCTCAGCCTGGACAATCCTTCGGTGTTGAAGTCTTTGCAGAGATAAAGAAGGTGGACGTCATAGGGCTGACCAAGGGAAAGGGTTTTCAGGGAGGTATGAGAAGGTGGGGCTTTCATGGAGGTCCAGGCTCCCACGGCTCAACAAGGCATAGGTCTCCTGGGTCAATAGGCTCCAACACCGACCCCGGCAGGGTCTTGAAGGGCAAGCGCATGGCAGGGCATATGGGTGTGGAGAGGGTAACCGTCCAGGACCTGAAGGTAGTAAAGGTGGATACCCAGAGGAACCTCCTCCTGGTCAGAGGGGCAGTGCCAGGGGTTGATGGGGGCTACGTAATAATCAGGCGGAGTATAAAGGGAAAAAAATAGATGATAGAGTTGGCAGTATATAACGGTCAGGGAAAGGAAGTGGAAAAGCTCTCTCTGGCAGAGGAACGCCTTGGAGGGGAGGTGAAGAAGGCCCTCCTCAAGGAGGCCGTCCTCATGTACGAGGCCAACAAGAGGGTGGGTACGGCCTGTACCAAGACCAAGGCAGAGGTCCATGGTTCTGGCAGGAAGCCCTGGGCCCAGAAGCACACGGGCAGGGCAAGGGCTGGTACGGTCCGCTCCCCGTTGTGGAGAAAGGGAGGGGTGGTCTTCGGTCCCAAGCCCAGAGACTACTCCTACCAGATACCCAAGAAGGCAAAGAAGGCGGCCCTGCATTCCGCCCTCCTGGGTAAACTCCTGGATGGAGAGGTTACGGTGGTAGACAGGTTAGAGCTTGATGCCCCCCGCACCAAAAAGATGGTCCAGCTTCTAAAGACACTGGGCATCCATGAGAGTTGCCTGGTAGTGGCCAAGGACGATAACCACGCCCTCTGGAAGTCTGTCAGGAATATCCCCGGGATGGCCCTCATGCCTGCCTCCCAACTTAACGCCTATGAGGTTCTAAGAAGGAAAAGACTCCTTATTACAAAGGACCAGCTAAGCAGTATACAGTAGACATGGATATCTATCAGATAATCAGGAAGCCTTTACATACGGAAAAGAGCGTTACCGCCAGAGACAAGCAGGATGCCTACCACTTTGAGGTGGATAGGAAGGCCAACAAGATACAGATAAAAGAGGCGGTAGAGAAACTCTTCAAGGTGGAGGTCCTTAAGGTGAGGACCATGAACAAGAGGGGCAAACCACGAAGGACCAAATACGGCCCCTTAAAAATCCATACCTGGAAAAAGGCCGTTGTAACCCTGGCAGAAGGTAATACCATAGATTTAGGATACTAGAGATGCTCAAATACTATAAACCTACTTCTCCTGGCAGGCGCTTTGCAAGCGTCGTAGATTTTTCTGAGCTTACACGCAAGGAACCTGAAAAGGCCCTCCTGGAACCCCTCCCGAAGTCTGGGGGGAGGAACAACGCCGGCAATTACACTGCCAGACACCGTGGAGGGGGGGCTAAGCGTCTTTACAGGATAATAGACTTTAAGCGGGGCAAGGACGGTATCCCAGCCAGTGTGGCGTCCATAGAGTATGACCCCAACCGCTCTGCCAGGATTGCACTACTGCATTACAAGGACGGTGAGAAGCGGTACATCCTGGCCCCCGAGGGACTAAAGGTAGGCGATACGGTGGTCTCGGGAGAGCAGGTAGAACCCAAGGTGGGCAATACCATGTCCCTGAAGAATATCCCGCTAGGGATGCAGATACACAACGTAGAGTTGCAGATTGGGCGCGGCGCCCAGATGGTCAGGTCGGCGGGGAGTGTAGCCACCCTCCTTGCCAGGGAAGGTGGATATGCCCACGTGGTACTCCCCTCGGGGGAGATACGCAAGGTGCATGAGAATTGCAGGGCTACGATTGGTCAGTTGGGCAACCTGGACCACATTAACGTGACCTATGGGAAGGCAGGTAGGAGGAGGCACATGGGGAAGAGACCCCGTGTCCGTGGAGTCGCCCAGAACCCGGTATCCCACCCCATGGGTGGAGGGGAGGGAAGGGCCCATGGAGGGCGCCCCCCCTGTTCTCGCACGGGTGTCCTTTCCAAGGGGGGAAAGACACGCGACAGAAGGGCCATTAGCAACAAGTTTATTATCCGCAGGAGGCAAAAATAAGCAGTGGGACGTTCCGTAAAGAAGGGACCATACGTGGACGCAAAGCTCCTGGAGAAGGTAGCGAAGCAAAAGGACACAGGGAACAAAGACCCCATCCGTACCTGGGCCAGGGCCTGTACCGTTATTCCAGACTTCGTGGGACACACCTTTTTGATCCACAACGGCAAGGTATTCAACAAACTCTTCGTCACCGAAGACATGGTAGGGCATAAGTTAGGGGAGTTCTCCCTTACCCGTATCTTCAGGGGACACGGTGGCGTGAAGAAGAAGGAGATGAAACCCCCGGGGACTTAAGGTATGCGTGTAAGTTCTATATACAAGTACGCCAAGATATCTCCCAGAAAGGCCAGGCTGGTGGTAGACCTGATAAGGGGTAAGTCAGTAAATGACGCCTTGGAGACCCTCAGGTTCAACCATAAGAGGGCGGCTTCCATGATAGACAAGACCCTCAGGGCGGCCCTGGCCAGTGCAGAGGAGAATATGGAAGTAGACCCAGACAACCTGAAGGTGGTAGAGGCCAGGGTAGATGGCGGGCCCATAAGGAAGTGGCACTGGGCCAGACCCAGAGGGATGTGGGCCCCGTTGAAGAAGAGGACCAGCCACATAACGGTAGTCCTTTCTGACGAGAGAAAGGGGAAGGGGTAGGTTATGGGCCAGAAGGTATGTCCTACAGGATTTAGACTGGGAATAACTGAGGAGTGGCGCTCCCAGTGGTATGCCAGAAAGAAGGATTTTGGTTCACTCCTGGTAGAGGACCAGAAGATAAGAGGGCACGTCAAGAAGAACTATGGTTTTGCAGGCATCCCCATCGTGGAAATTGATAGGACGAGGGAGGAGGCCAGGGTAACCCTCCATACGGCCCGTCCCGGGCTTATAATAGGACGAAAGGGCGCTGGTATAGATAAACTGAAGGAAGAGTTAGAGGCAATTACTGGCCGGCAGATTAACATAAAGATTAAGGAAGTAGATAGACCAGAACTGTCCGCCCAACTGATAGCCGAAGGGATAGCGGAGCAGTTGCAGAAAAGGGCGGCCTTCCGGAGGACCATGAGGAGGGCTGTAGACACGGTCAGGGGTGCCGGGGCCGAGGGTATAAAAATCCAGATATCCGGGAGGCTAGGCGGGGCAGAGATAGCCAGGACGGAGACTGCCAGTCAGGGGAAGATACCCCTCCATACGCTCAGGGCGAAGATTGATTATGGTTTCCACGTGGCCATTACGACTTACGGCACTATAGGGATAAAGGTATGGGTGTATACGGGAGAAATACCTGTACCTGTAAAGGAGACTGCTCATGCGGCTGATGCCCAGAAGGGTTAAGTTCAGGAAGTCCCACAGAGGGCGGATTAAGGGCAAGGCCACCCGTGGCAATACCCTGGCTATGGGGGAGTATGGACTCCAGAGCCTGGAATCAGGCTGGGTGAGCGCGGAAGAGCTAGAGGCAGGCAGGGTAGCCTCCAGTCATTTCCTGGGGAAATCAGGAAGACTCTTCATCAGGGTCTTCCCGCATAAATCTGTGACGGCTAAACCGATAGAGACCAGGATGGGGAAGGGAAAGGGAGAGCCTGCGTATTGGGCCGCAGTGATAAAACCCGGTACCATCCTTTACGAGCTGACAGGGGTGCCGGAGGATATGGCAAAGCAGACCTTTAATCGCATTGCCCATAAACTTTCTGTAAAAGTGAGGATGGTATCCAGAAGGGCCTGGTGATATGAAACTTTCTGAACTCAGGGGTAAGTCCAGGGAAGAGCTCCTTCAGGAACTGGAGGGNTTCAAGAGGGAACTCTTGAACCTCAGGGTCCAGTGGCAGGCAGGGGAATTAAAAAACTCTGCCCAGTACGGGAAGACCAGAAGGGAAATAGCCAGGGTGAAGACTATCCTCAGGGAAATGGAACTGGGGATCCATAAAGAACCCAATAAAGAGAAGACTAAGTAGAGATGGAGAAAAGAAGCCAGAGGAAACGGATTGTGGGTGTTGTCTCCAGCGACAAGATGGACAAGACCATAAGCGTTAAGGTGGAGAAGCTGGTAAGACATCCCGTTTACGGGAAGTACGTGAAGAGGGTTACCGTCTATAAGGCCCACGATGAGGAGAAGAAGGCCAGGGTAGGGGACAAGGTAGAAATAACGGAGACCAGGCCCATAAGCAAGACTAAACGCTGGCGACTGGTACGCATCCTGGGGGAGGCCGCTTAGGATGATTATGGAGTTTACCAGACTGGATGTGGCGGACAATAGCGGCGCCAAAAAGGTGATGTGTATAAAGGTGTTGGGAGGCACTTCCAGGAGATATGCCTCTGTGGGAGACGTCATCGTCGCTGCGGTAAAGAAGGCCATCCCGGGGGGAGAGGTGAAAAAGGGAGAAGTAGTAAAAGGCGTGATAGTAAGGACCAAACATGATGTGTCCAGAGAAGACGGCTCTTACGTGAGGTTTGATAAGAATGCCGTGGTCTTGATTGATGACGACGGCAACCCCAGGGGTACCAGAGTCTTTGGGGCAGTGGCAAGGGAACTCAGGCAGAAGAACTTTACCAAAATTTTGTCCCTGGCACCAGAGGTGGTTTAATATGCACATAGTAAGAAACGATATAGTAGAAGTGCTGGCAGGTGACGACCGCGGGAAGACGGGAAAGGTGCTGGCGGTAATGCCCCAAAAGGGGCGTATATTAGTGGAGGGGATTAATTATATCTGGAAGCACGTCCGCCCCAGCCCAAAGAACCCCCAGGGCGGTAGGATACAGAAGGAGGCGTCCGTCGCCGTCTCAAAGGTACTAGTAGTCTGCCCAAACAAGAGTTGCAAAAAATACGGTAAAGGCGTAATGACCCGTAGGAAATTGGGCGCGAATGGCACGAAAACCCGGGTATGTGCCAGATGTGGTTCTGCCATTACGGCCACTACGGAGAAATAAGGCATGGCTAGGTTATTGGAACTTTATAAAAATAAAGTGCTTCCTGAACTTAAAGAGAAATTCAGACATAAGAACCCCATGGCAGTGTCCAGGTTGGTGAAGGTGGTGGTAAACATGGGGGTGGGCAAGGCAATAGAAAATAGGAAGATACTGGAGGATGCACAGAAACACCTTGGCCTTATTACAGGACAGCGGCCCGTGGCTACCAAGGCCAAGAAGTCGGTGGCAGGGTTTAACCTGAGAGAAGGTAATCTAATAGGATGTAAGGTTACGCTGAGGGGACGGAGGATGTACGAGTTCCTGGACAGGCTCTTTAACGTCGCCCTCCCCAGGCTAAGGGACTTCAGGGGGATCTCCCCTAGGAGTTTTGACGAGAGGGGTAATTATACCCTGGGGCTAAGCGAACAGATCATCTTCCCTGAGGTTAATATTGAGGACATAGAGTTCACCCAGGGCATGGACATTACCATAGTAACTTCTGGAAAGAGTAAGGAGGAGTCTAAGGAACTCCTCCGTCTTTTAGGAGCACCTTTCGGAGAGTAACGGATATGGCAACAAAGGCATGGATAGAGAAGGCCAACAAGCCCCCTAAGTTTAGTACCCGTCATCGCAACCGTTGTAAACTCTGCGGGCGGCCCAGGGCGTATTACAGGAAGTTCCAGATATGCCGGATATGTTTCAGGAACCTCGCCTCAAAGGGAGAAATCCCAGGGGTAAAGAAGGCCAGTTGGTAGGAGGAGTTCTATGACCGATACTATCGCCGATATGCTCACACGTATCAGAAATGCCATTATGCGGCAGAGAGAAAGCGTGGAAATCCCCCGCTCTAACGTAAAGAAAGAGATTGTGAATCTGCTGGAAAGGGAGGGCTTCATAAGGGGATACAAAGAGATTGAGGACAAGAAGCAGGGGGTCCTCAAGGTGTATCTCAAGTATGGACCACAAAAAGAGGCGGTTATCAATGGCCTCTCCAGGGGGAGCAAGCCCGGGAGAAGGATATATAAGAAGGCAGAAGAGATGAAGCCCGTATTGGGGGGGATAGGTGTTGCCGTCTATTCCACCAATAAGGGTATCCTGAGCGGCAAGGAATGCAAGAAGGCAGGCGTTGGTGGTGAATTTTTGTGTAAGGTCTGGTAAGGGGAGAAATGTCCAGGATTGGAAAGTTACCTGTCGCCGTCCCTAAGACGGTAGACCTGAAGATAGAGAGTGAGACCCTTAAGATAAAGGGGCCATTAGGGGAGATGGCTCAAAGATTCCATCCCTCCGTGAGGTTTGAGTTTGACCAGGCTAACAGGCTACTACGTGCAAAGGTGGCCGACGAGGAACCGAGACAGAAGGCCCTGCTGGGTTTGAGTCGCACCCTGGCCTTCAATGCAGTGGAGGGGGTGACTAAGGGCTTCTCCAGGGAAATGGAGATTCAGGGGCTTGGCTACAACGTCAAACTACAGGGTAAAGACCTTGTCCTTGCGGTGGGGTACATAAACCCCGTCCACTTGGCGATTCCGCAGGGGCTAAAGGTAGAGATAGCCCAGCCCACTAACCCGGCACGCTTTACTATAAAGGGTGTGGACAAGCAGTTGGTAGGGCAGTTTGCCGCCGTAGTAAGGTCAATCAGGAAAGTGGAGCCTTACAAAGGAAAAGGCATTAGATATAAGGGCGAGGTGGTAAGGAAGAAGGCTGGTAAGGCCTTCGCCGGTGGAGCGGCTACATAAGATGGACCTGCAGAGAGAGAAATGGCGGAAGAGGCGCACCCGACATCTACGGGTGCGGCAGAAGGTTTCCGGTACTAAGGACCGCCCCAGACTATCGGTCTACAGGAGCCTTAATAATATTTATTGTCAGCTCATAGACGATACCCAGGGGAAGACCCTGGCCTCAGTCTCTACCCTTTCTACTGATATAAAGGGCCGGTTCCCTTACGGAGGGAACAAGAAGGCTGCAGAACTGGTAGGTCAGAAGATAGCCGAGGTGGCAAAGAAGTTGGGGATAGGGAAGGTGGTCTTTGACAGGGGGGGGTATAAATTTCACGGAAGGATAAAGACGCTGGCCGAGGCAGTCAGACAGGCCAAATTGAACTTTTAAACCCTTGAACCNTATTGAACTTTNAACTCTNGAACCTTTAAACTCTTAGATTTTTAGGAGGCATTCGTTGGCAGAGGAAGCAGTACGAGGAAGGGCCGCAATAGAAGATACCGTAGTGGCCATTAATCGTTGCACTGCGGTGACCAAGGGTGGGAAGAGCCTGAGTTTCAGCGCCCTTGTGGTGGCAGGGGACGGGCAAGGCCAGGTAGGCTTTGGCTTTGGCAAGGCCAGGGAGGTGCCCAGTGCCGTGACTAAGGCCTCTAAGGATGCCAGGAAGAGCATGGCGAACGTCCTCCTTAAGGGAGATACCATACCCCACGAGGTTTGGGGGCGTTACAGGGCCAGCAGGATATACATGAGGCCAGCAGCCCCTGGTACTGGGATTAAGGCAGGGGCAGCGGCACGGGCAGTGCTGGAGCTGGCAGGGGTAAGGAATATATTAACCAAGTGCTATGGTTCTAGAAATCCTATGAACGTAGTAAAGGCCACCCTGGAAGGGCTAAAGGGGCTGAGGTCTATTGAAGAGGTGAACTTTCTTAAAGGGGCACAAAAGGGATGAATTTGCAAGACGTTAAGACGGCTGACCTGAGTAGAAAGAGGAAGAAGAGGGTAGGGTGCGGGCTAGGCTCTGGCCACGGGAAGACTGCGTGTCGTGGGTCTAAAGGGGCTGGTGCCCGTTCTGGTACGGAGACTGCCCCTTACTTTGAAGGCGGACAGATGCCTCTGGTGCGCCGTATCCCCAAAAGGGGCTTCAAGAACATCTTCAAGAAACAATACAGCCTTATAAATATTGGAACCCTGGCAGGACTCAATAAAAAGGAGATAACACCGGAGGTGCTTGAAGAGGCCGGCCTTATCAGGGGCAGGGGGAAAAACGGCATAAAGGTACTGGGGAAGGGAGAGTTAAAGGTGCCCGTTACCGTCCAGGCCCATAAGTTTAGTCAAGGTGCCCTTAAAAAGATAGTTGCGGCCGGTGGAGAGGCGAAGGTTATCCCATGCTAGACAAGATTAAGACTATTTACAATATCCCTGAACTCAGGCAGAAGATACTTGTTACCCTTGGCCTTATTGCCCTCTGTCGGGTTGGTGTGTTCATCCCTATCCCAGGGATAGATACTGGGGTCTTGAAGGGTTACTTCCAACAGGTCTCCGGTACGGGCGTAGGACAACTCCTGGGTCTGGTGGACCTCTTCGCCGGGGGGGCTATGTCCTCAGGGGCTATCTTTGGATTGGGGGTAATGCCCTATATAAGTGCCTCTATTATCTTCCAGCTACTGGTAGGGGTCCTCCCTTCCCTGGAACGCCTCCATAAAGAGGGAGAGGTGGGGAGAAAGAAGATTAACCAGTACACCAGGATTACCACGGTGGGGCTGTGCTTCTTTCAGGCCTTTGTCCTAACCCGCACCCTCTATACCCTTGATATAGGTGGTGTACCCGTGGTGCCTGTATATCTCCAGGGGATGAGTTTCCAGTTAATGGCCTCCCTCCTCCTCACTACCGGGACTATGTCCCTTATGTGGATAGGCGAACAAATAGATGAGCACGGCATAGGGAGCGGGATATCATTGGTTATAATGGTGGGGATAGTAGACCGTCTGCCGTGGGCCTTCTCGCAGGTGCTTTCCAACTTCACCTTTTCGGTCACCCCTGCAGAACATGAAATAGGGATATTCAGGCTCCTCCTCCTGGCAGCCTCTTTTGTGGTGATTGTGGCAGGGATAGTCTACATCACCCAGGGGCAGAGACGCATCCCCATCCAGCAGGCCAAACACACCAGGGGCCACAGGGTATACGGAGGACAGAAGCACTTCCTCCCGCTCAGGGTAAACCAGGCAGGTGTGATGCCCATAATATTTGCCCAGTCCTTGATTATATTTCCTGCCGCCATAATCCAGGGGGTACAGGTGCGGATGGAGCCCGGGAGCTTCGGCTACTTGATAAGCTCCAGGCTGGCAGATGCCTTGCAAGGTGGTGTAGTTTATGTTACCCTTTATAGTTTCCTTATTGCCTTCTTCTGCTACTTCTGGACGGCTATACAGTTTAACCCCAAGGAGATGTCTGAGAACCTTAAGGACTACGGGAGTTTTATCCCCGGGATAAGACCTGGAGGCAGGACGGCAGAGTATCTTGAAAATCTCATGAGCCGTATAACCCTGGCCGGGGCCACCTTCCTGGCCATAATAGCCCTCCTGCCGAATATGGTCTCAAAGGGCTTTGAGATAAACAGGGCCATTGCAGGGTTCTACGGAGGCACCGGACTCCTCATAGCAGTGGGGGTGTCGCTAGACCTCCTCCAGAAGATAGAATCCCATTTATTGATGAGACATTACAGTGGTCTCCTGGGAGGTACCTCAAGGATAAGAGGGCGGAGAGGATGAACGTAGTATTTCTGGGACCCCCAGGGGCAGGAAAGGGCACCCAGGCCGAGACGCTAAGTAAGCAGAGAGGCATGGAACACATCTCTACGGGTGAGATGCTAAGGGGGGCCGTTGATGCAGGTACCCCCGTGGGCCTTCGGGCCAGGAAATATATGGAAAAAGGGGCATTGGTGCCAGACGATGTAGTGGTAGATATAGTAGCGGAACGTATCGGTAAGAATGGACGCTGTAAGAATTTTTTATTAGACGGTTTCCCCAGGAATCTAAACCAGGCGAAGGCCCTGGATAAGACCCTGAGCGGTCTAAAGGATAGATTGGATGTGGTCTTCTATTTTGCAGTCTCGGAGGAGACGGCTGTCTCAAGACTTACTGGACGCTGGATATGTTCAGGATGTGGGAGCAACTACCATCAACACTACATGCCCCCCAAGAAACCAGGGGTGTGTGACAAATGTGGGAAGGCCCTCCAGCAGAGGCCAGACGATAAGGTAGAAACGGTAAAGGAGAGGTTAAAGGTCTATAGAAAACAGACGGCAGACCTCATTGACTATTACGAAAAGCAAGGTCTCCTCATGAAGATAAATGCCGACAGGGACGTAAAGGAGGTCTACGAGGAGGTGACGAAGGCCCTGGACTCGCTTAACAGGGAAAGGTAGCATGATAGAATGCAAGAGTGCAAGGCAGGTCGGTCTTATGCGACAGGCAGGAAAGATTGTGGCCGGCGCCTTGCGATTGGCCAGGGAACTAGCTGTCTGTGATGTAACTACAGATTATATAGATACGGAGATTGAAAGATATATACACGGGAATCATGGCTTACCCATGTTCAAGGGTTACAGGGGTTATCCCAGGAGTACGTGTACCTCAATAAACGAAGAGGTGGTACATGGGATACCGGGTCCCAGGAGATTGAGGGAGGGAGATATCCTTAGTATAGACGTGGGGGTAGAATACAAGAAGTACATGGCAGATGGGGCCATAACGGTACCAATCGGTAAGGTCCCCCCTGCGACCAAGAGATTAATAGAGGTATGTGAGAAGGCCCTCAATAAGGCCATTGAGGGTATAAGGCCAGGGGCTATGCTCTCCCAGGTTGCTGGCCGCATCCAGGAGTACGTAGAGGGCCATGGATATTCGGTGGTGAAGGACTATGCCGGGCATGGGATAGGTAGGTGCATGCATGAGGAACCCCAGGTACCTAATTATGTAAGCGAAGAACTCCTGGCCAACGACGTCGTCCTCCTCTCGGGGACCACCCTGGCAATAGAACCCATGATATGCATGGGGAGTGGTGAGACCGAGGTCATGGAGAATAAGTGGACGGTGGTGACGAAGGACCGTAAGCTCTCTACCCATTTTGAGCACACGGTAGTGGTTACTGATACAGGGGTGGAAGTACTTACGGTAGAGTAACATGCCCAAGGAGGAACCTATAAAGGTGGAGGCCGTGGTAAGGGAGGCACTTCCCAACGCCATGTTCAGGGTGGAACTGCCTAACGGCCATCAGGTGCTGGCCCACGTCTCCGGAAAGATGAGGATGCACTTCATACGGATACTCCCCGGGGATAAAGTGACCATAGAGATGTCGCCTTATGACCTGGAGAGGGGCAGGATTGTCTACAGACAGGTCTAAGAGGAGTCCATAGGATGAAGGTAAGGGCCTCGGTAAAGCGTATTTGTGAAAAATGTAAGATAGTAAGGCGTAAAAACGTCGTCAGGGTAATATGCGATAACCCTAGACACAAACAGAGGCAGGGTTAAAGGAGGTATTCTCTAGATGCCCAGGATTGCTGGAGTAGACATACCAGCCAACAAGAGGATGGTCATAGCCCTTACGTACATTTATGGGATAGGGAAGGCCCTCTCCCAGAAGATACTGAAGGCGGTAGGTATTGACGAGGACATCCGGGCCAAGGACCTTCACGAGGACCAGCTTAGCAACCTGGCCTCCTATATAGAGAAGAATTATACGACCGAAGGCGCCCTCCGCAGGCAGGAGACCCAGAATATTGCCCTCTTAAGGAGTCTGGGCTGCTACAGGGGGTATAGACACAAGGTGGGACTCCCGGTTAGAGGTCAGCGCACGCGGACCAATGCCCGTACGAGGAAGGGCCGCAAGAAGACCGTAGCTGGAAGGAAGATAGAAAGGGCCTAACATGCCATTTGCTCTAGAGAGGACTGGACTAGAAGAGGGCAGGATACAAGAACTCTTGTATTCNGCAGGAGGACTACTGCGTACCCTGGGCTGGGCAGGTCCCGATGGACAGTTGTACCAGAGCGGGACCAAGAAATTCCAGGAGGTAGTAGGCTTCTCCAGCCACATCTTCAAGATGTCCCCCGAACTCCTGAAAGAGGGCCTGGTGTGCCTGGACTGCTCTTGCGGGAAGTCGTACCTTGCCTTTGTCCTCAACTATCTCTTGAGGGAGATGTATGGTCTACAGGCCACTTTCTACGGTGTGGACACCTCTGAAGTCCTTATAGAGAGGTGTAAGACTATGGCGGCTTTCTTGGGCTATGAGAATATGTCCTTCTGGCAGGGCAGGACAAGTGAATTTATGCCCCCGACTAGCGTGGACACGGTGCTAGCCTTACATGCCTGTGATACGGCAACTGATGAGGCAATAGCCAAGGGCATCCAGTTAGGGGCAAGGTATATCATGGTGGTGCCATGCTGTCAGAATCAGATTAGGGGACAGATAAGGTCCCCTCAGCCCCTGGAGAGGCTGACAGAGTTTGGCCTCCTGAGGTACAGGTTTGCGGACCTCCTAACGGAGGCCATAAGGGCCCAGGTACTGCGAGGGGCCGGTTATTATGTAGAGATGCACGAGATAGTACCCCCAACGGTGACCCCTAAGAATTTAGTGCTCACCGCCAGGAAGACCCGTTCCAGTAAGAAGGGCGTAGGAGGTTACAAAGAACTGAGCAATCTCCTGGGGGTGCATTCTCCCTTAGAGGGACTTTTACCAGGGCTCTTCGGTGGAGATAAAGACTAATGGCCAAAGTTAAAAAGGTAAGACGTAATCTTAACAGGGCGATTGCCTATATAAAGGCTACCTTTAACAATACTTACATCAATATTACAGACCTCAATGGAGAGTCTCTGTGCTGGGCGAGTGCAGGGACTGTGGGGTTTAAAGGCTCCAGGAAGAGTACGCCCTTTGCTGCCACGCGGGCGGCGGAGAGCGTTGCAGACAAGGCCAGAAAGATGGGAATCCAGGAGCTGGAGGTCAGGGTAAAAGGGCCGGGTTCGGGAAGGGAGTCAGCCATCACAGCCCTCCAGTCTGCCGGGCTTAGCGTGAAATCTATTGAAGACGTGACCCCGCTCCCACACAACGGTTGTCGTCCCAGAAAGAAAAGGAGGGTATAGGGCATACATGAGCAGACTGTTAGGGCCATCTTGCAGGTTGTGCAGGAGGGAAGGGATAAAGCTCTACCTGAAAGGTACCCGTTGTTTTTCAGCCAAGTGTCCCGTTACCAAGAGGAAGACCGCCCCTGGGATGCACTACTGGAGGAGCGGGAAGAAGATGTCAAAATATGGGGTGCAGTTCAGGGAGAAACAGAAGATTAAAAGGTTTTATGGGATATTAGAAGGACAGTTTTTGAGACTATTCCATGAGGCCGAGAGGCGGAAGGGTCATACCGGGGAGAACCTCCTGGTATTGTTGGAAGAGAGGTTGGACAACGTTGCTTATCTGCTGGGCTACGCCGCTTCCAGGAAACAGGCTCGCCAACTTATTCACCACGGACATATAGTGGTCAGTGGAAAGAGGGTGGACGTACCCTCCTACCTTGTGAAGGTGGGAGACATCATCATACCCTACCAGCACCCAAGGAGCCAGGAATTGATAAAGACCAACCTGGCGAGCTATGCCACTCGGTTCAATTCGGCATGGTTAGAACTTGATAAGGATACTCCACAGGCAAAGGTACTCCGTTTCCCCACGAGGGAAGAGACCTCTTCGCCCGTACAAGAACAACTAGTAGTAGAACTCTGTTCCAGATAAACAAAACAGACAAAGATTTCAGGCTACACGATGGCCTGGAAGAGTCAGAGGGGAGGTAAGTATATGCGAATTCGGTGGAGGGGTTTTGAACTGCCGACTCGCATCACCGTCGACCAGAAAACCCTTAGCAATACCTACGGCAAGTTCATAATTGAGCCTTTTGAGAGGGGTTACGGGGTTACTATCGGTAATTCCTTACGAAGGGTGCTGTTGAACAGCCTGGAAGGTAGTGCCGTTACCTCTGTAAAGATCAAAGGGGTGAAGCATGAGTTCAGTACTATACCTGGGGTGGTAGAGGATACCACTGACATTGTCCTTAACGTCAAATCCCTGGTGCTGAAACTGCTGGACGACCAGCCCCAAAAGATCCGCATAGAAGCCAATAAAAAAGGAGCGATAAGGGCCAAGGATATCACCACGGGTGGTGCCGTAGAGATAATCAACCCCGAACAGCATATAGTCACCCTTTCGGAAGACAAGAGCTTTGTTATGGAGGTGGAGGTGAAGAAAGGGAGGGGTTATGTCACTGCTGAAGAGAACGAGCCCGAAGAGGCCGAGATAGGCCTCATTGCAATAGATTCGGTGTTCTCTCCGGTAAGGAACGTAAAGTATTACACGGAAGATACCAGGGTAGGTAGGCGGACCAATTATGACAGGTTGGTAATGGAGATATGGACCAACGGCGTGATAGGTCCGGAAATGGCCCTGGTAGAGGCGGCAAAGATACTCAGAAAGCACCTGACACCCTTTGTACAGTACTTTGAACTGGGCAGGGAACTGCCGATGGGCGACCGTAAGCTTGCCACAGGAGCGGTGGACGCACCAAAGGAAGTCCGTGGAGAACTGGAGGCCAAACTTAATAAGCCCGTGTCAGAACTAGACCTCTCCGTGCGTGCCTCTAACTGCCTGGAGGCCGCTAATATCAAGACTGTGGATGAACTGGCGGGCATGACGGAGGAAGAACTACTGGAGGTCAGAAACTTTGGCAAGACCACCCTCAATGAGATAAAGAAGAAGCTTGCCCAATGGGGACTGACTCTGGGGATGAAGAAGGCAGAAGTAGGAGGAAAGTCCTGATGAGACACCAGAAGACAGGGAGACACCTCGGAAGGACCTCCAGCCACAGGGTGGCCCTGCGCCGTAACCTGGCCAAGGCCCTTTTCACCCATGGCAGAATAATTACCACCGTTACCAAGGCAAAGGAAATCAGGCCCTTTGTGGAAAGGCTCATCACCCTTGCCAGAAAGGCCTTTGGCAGAAAAGGGACGGATAGACCTGCTTATGTCCACTACTACCGGGAGATACTCTCCCAGCTCCAGGATAAGGCATTGACCCAGAAGCTGGTGGGCGAGGGCCAGTGGCGGGAGAAGGGATGTATCGCCGAGAGGTTCCTCAACAGGAACGGGGGATACACCAGGATAATGAGACTGGGCGGCAGCCGTCTGGGCATATTGACCGGGAGCAAGATAGGTCAGATACCAGTATTGAACTATAAGATGGAAGGACAGGAGAGAAAAGTCCGTCTGGTAGGCCACCGTCTGGGAGATAACGCCCCTCTAGCCCTCTTTGAGCTGGTGGAAGGGGCCGGTGAGGTAGTAAAAGAGGCACCCAAGCCAGAGGCCAAAAAGGCAGAAACCTCCACCACCTCCAGACAGGAAGAAAAGAAGGGATGACGGAGTGCGTCTTCTGCAGGATTGTCCGTGGTGAGCTACCCGCCTGCAAACTCCTGGAAGACGATGAAAAGGTCTCGTTTCTAGACATCAACCCCCTGAACCCTGGCCACACCCTGGTCGTCCCAAAGAAGCACTACGAGACGGTTATGGACATACCGGGGAAGGAACTGGGTAGACTTATGGAAGTAGTGCCTCCACTTGCCAGGGCCATAGCCCATGTAACAAAGGCGGAGGGGTTGAACCTCTTCCAGACCAACAAACCCTGTGCAGGCCAGACCGTCCCCCACGTGCATATACACATAATACCCCGATACCGAAGGGACGGGTTCTCCTTTGGTTGGAGGCAGGGACGGTACAAAGAAGGAGAGATAGAAGGTCTCCGTAAGGAACTCGTCAAGGTTTTGGAAGAGATTAAGGGCTAGAATTTAGAATACAGAATATTCTGAATTCTGTATTCTTTTTTTCCCCTGGTCCCTACTGTAGACTTATGCCCAGGAATTTCAGTTGGCTCCTCCCCGATGAGATAGCAGGTATGGCAAGGCCAGCCTCCGCTGTGCCAGACTTTGAGTTCCTGAGGGAATTGGGCATAGATGCCATCGTCTCGCTTACCGAATATCCCCTGCAAAAGGCATTCATAGAAGAGTTTGGCTTTGAGTATAAACACGTCCCTGTAGAAGACCTTACCGCCCCCTCCCTGGAACAGATAGACGAATTCGTGAGGTTTGCCACGAAGGTCTGTGGGGCAGGCAAGAAACTGGTGGTCCATTGCGGGGCTGGTATAGGCAGGACGGGTACCATGCTGGCCTGCTATCTGGTACACAAGGGTTACTCGGCCCGGCGGGCCATTGCAGAGGTCAGACGCAAGAGGCCAGGCTCTATTGAGACCACTGAACAGGAAGAGATAATAGCCCTCTATGAAAGAAAGAAGAAGGGCGGTTAGATCCTCGTCCCCGTCTTCTTAAACTCCTTTTCGCTGTAGAGTATCACGTAGTCCTTCACACCGGTCTTCTCCTTCATCTCCTCTATAACCTTCTCACACTCCCCGTCGGCGTAGCCGTGTATCATGGTGAAGAGGTTATAAGGCCAGTCAGGGAAGGTGGGGCGTTCGTAACAGTGGGTAACCTCCGGGAAGCTGGCCATAACCTTGCCCACCGCCTCTACCCTATCTGAGGGCACCCTCCAGACGCACATGGCGTTAGAGTTTATGCCTATCTTGCGGTGTGCCACGCTGGCCGCAAACCGCCTGACCTTTTTTGTCTCCAGGAGACCTTTTATGCGGCTGATGACCTCCTCCTCCGTCATCCCCAGTGCCTCCCCTATCTCTTTATAGGGCCTTTCCACCAGCGGGATGCCGTCCTGTATGTGTTTCAATAGTTTAATGTCCGTCTGGTCAGCCATGTTAGAGGCCCACCTTTTCTTTTAGCTTCTCCACGTCGGCCTCCACCCTGGATAGTTCGCTTCTGAGCACTACGTCTCTCGAAAAACTATCCAGGCGTTGGTTTATGCTAATTACCAGACGGTCAAATCGCTCATTCATGCTGATTTGAAGCCCATCAAATCTGCTTTCCAGGAGAGACATGCGGTTTTCCAACGAAGACATTCGGTTTTCTAAAGAATTAATCCTTCCGCTTAATCCTTCAACTACTCCTTTTAACCCCTCTATTGCCCCTTCTAGCTTATCCAGCCGTGAATTGATTTGCCTGATTTCAGGCAGTAACACCGTCTTGGCGGCCTCCATTATCTTTTCTATGTTCATTTTTATTCCCCGCTATAGATGTTAAATTTTACCCCTATCTTAAACTTCTTGGTGGTGGGTAGATTTCTTACCTCAAGGCCGGTCTTTTCCTCTATCTCTTTAATCAGCCTGACAAGTTCCTGCTTGTTAGGGGCGGACATGGTGAACCATACGTTGTAAGGTATCTCCTTGTTCTTCCCCTTTCTCAGGTAGTTATGGGAGACGCCCGTGTAGGCATTTATAGTCCTGGAGACCTCCTCAATGCGCCCCTCCGGCACCCTCATGGCCATGAGGCTTGCGGTATTGCCCATCTCGTGGGTGTCTATGATGGGGCCCAGGCGGCGGAAGATGCCCTTTTCGGCCATAGCCCTTGTCCGCCGTAGCACCTCGCTTTCCTCCAGTCCCAGTTCCTCGGCAAGGGTCCGGAAGGGATGGGGGGTGAGGGGGAAATTAGACTGGAGACGGTGGAGTATCTTTTTATCTTCTCTTGTTAGTTCCATATAATGAAGGATTTTAGAAGNTGGACTACTATCTAGGTCTCATCGAGGGCNTCCCTAATCTCCTGGAGCGTGGGTTCCTTGACCAGGACTTCATAGATGTACCGTCCGCCCTCGCCCAGTATCTTTTCTGAGGCCATTTCCAGGGCCTTCACCACCTGTGGTTCCTGTACAAACCTCACCAGTTCCGTGGCAAATCGGGGATGTCTGCCNACCTTACCGCCCATGACTACGGTGTGTCCCCTGGCCTTTACCTTTATAGAACCCGTGGGGCAGACCCTGGCGCATTGTCCGCAATCCACACATCTATCGTAATGGACGATTACCGTCCTGTCGGGCTTCAGGGTGATGGCCTCTTCCCTGCAGGCCTTTAGACACTTACGGCAGAGGGTACATTCGGCACCTGGGTCCACGGCCACCTGCTCCCGGGCAATCACCCCAAAGTCCTTTATCTGGGGCATGGAGCAGCTATTAGGACAGCCAGCCACGGCCAGCTTAAAGGTCTGGTGGGGGAGTATCCTGCCAGGGATCTTTTCGTAAAGCCTCTGACTGAAGGAGAGTTCCTCCATCGCATCGGCCATCTGCCTGGCAATGGGCCTTGGGGCCTTGATGAGGAAGGGACATCCCACCTCCTCACCCTTGCAGGATTTTATCTGGTAGAGCACCGCCTGCCCATCCTCTCTGATGTACTTCTCGTACTTCCTGAGGACGGCCAATTTGTCCCCTTGGGGGTCCACAACGGCCAATCTGCCTGAGGCATGAGTTGCACCCATAAGTCATAATTGTACGCCTGGAATTCCTCTTTTGTCAAATAAATCTTTTACTGCCCGAAATTCCTTGATTTTTCTATGTCATGTGGTATCTTCAGGAGTAGCCACGGGTGGGACTGAGGGGTGCCGCCAGGGGCAGGATATCTCTGAAAAAGGGGAAGTGAGTATGATAATGAGCGTAGTACATCGGAAAGGTGGGGAAGTAGGTATGATAGTGAGTGTGGTACACCAAAAGGGTGGCGTGGGGAAGACTACTACCAGCATCAATCTTGCCAGTGCCCTGGTCTTAAACAATAAGAGGGTATTGCTCGTGGATATGGACCCCCAGGCCCACTCTACAAAGGGTCTTGGGGTGGAGTTGGAGGATTCCAATCCATCCGTAAAGGACATAATGCTCAAAGAGGCCACTTCCCTTTTCGCCCAGTATTGGGCGGGCGACATCCATGAGGTCATCCGTAAGAGCCCCAGGGAGGGGCTTGACTTGGTACCTGCCGAGATAAGGCTCTCGCAGACCCTTGAGGAGTTGTATGGACGCTGTAGCAAAAATTTCCGCGAGTCCATACTGTCTAAAAGCCTCCTTCCCATTATGGACTACTATGATTATGTGATCATTGACTGTCCCCCAGGACTGGGGTTACTGGCAGTGAACGCCATTAAGGCCTCCCAGTTCATACTTATCCCTAGCATCATGTCCAAGCTCTCCGTTGATAGCATCACCGACCTCCTTAACCTGCTTAAGAGGGCAAAGGGTACTGCCTTTGAAGACTACCGCATCCTCCCGACCCTTGTGGACACCAGGCTCAGGGCCACTAATGAGTATGTCATTGAAGAACTCTCCATCCACAAAGGCAAGGTACTCCGTACCCAGATTGCCAGGAATGAGACCATAAACCAGGCCCAGATTACCCATCAGGACATCTTTGCCTTCGCCCCAGGTTCCAGAGGTGCAGAGGACTACGCCAAACTGGCCAAAGAACTACTGAAACTCTGGGAGGAATAATCTCCCCCAATTTAGGGGTTAGGGGTCAGGGGTCAGGGGCTAGAAGCTAGGGGTTATGGTAGCCGCAGGCTTTAGTCCGCCTTAGGCGGATTATACTTTTTCCCTAATCCCTGTCTTTGGGTGTAGCAAGTCCGCCAAAGGCGGATCTGCCTCAGTCATGACATGACATGAGTGGCAAAGCCCCCTTGTAAAGTACTATCTAACTAGCCCATTAAAGCATACCTTTTGCGAAGGTCTCACATTACCATCCACAAATTTTTTAGATTTATAGTTTACCTTTTTGTAGAAAAAATATATAATACTACCCTCTTGGTATGAGTTAATTATATTCTTCACTTCCCAAAGGCGAGGACACCATGGTGAAGTCTATTTACAATGGTGTGATAAGTTACGAGACCTCTGCAAAAGTCACCGCACTACTTCGTGTCATTCTGACCTTGAACGAAGCGAAGGGGAAGAATCTCCTGAACTACCAGATTCTTCGCTTCGCTCAGAATGACACATTGCATTACTGTGACTTTTTCAGAGGTCTCTCAGTATCATCCTGTGTAGCCGCAGGCTTTAGTCCGCCTCAGGCGGATGAAACAACGCAACCTAAAGGTCGCGGCTACTCTTCTTTTCCCAGGTATTGAAACTCCCCCAACAATTTATTTTGGACAAGAGTGATTAAACATGCTTATAAAAAGGCGACTGATAATCCTCACCGTCCTGCCAGTGGTCCTCTCCGCCCTGGCCATCTCCGGGGCACTGGTCTGGACAAGCCAGGGCCTCCTGTTCAAGAAGGACTTTGATTACCAGAAATCTATGGTAGACGTGCTGGCTCGGGATTTTTATGAGGACCATCTTGCCAATATAAAAGGTGCGCTCCTCCACGAAGAACATTTCTTTAGACTGATTCCGGAGGCTGGGTATCAGGCCCTCACCCTTGCCCAGCAAGAACGGCACATGAAGGAACTGGTAGAGCAGACGCCTTATCTCACACAGCTTGTAGTACTTGATACCAGCGGCCAGCAGGAGATTAAGTTGGTCAGGATAGATAGTGAGGTGGTATCCGAGCAGGACTTTACTAGCGAGGCGGGGGACAAGGGGNTTACTGTAGCCGCGAAGGGCAGGGTCTATGTAGGCCCCGTTTCTATATGGAAAGCTACTAACCATGTAGAGATAGCCGTCCCACTGGAGGATACCCTCGGTAATGTTATAAAGGTCTTAAAGGGCAGGGTGAACCTGGAGAGGATGTGGCAAGGGGTCTCAAGGGACTTGCCGATGGGCCTTACTTGCTATCTGGTGGATAACCGAGGGAACATCATTGTCCACCCGGAGCGTTCCGTTACGCACCAGGGGACGAACGTCAGCCACCTCCAGCTTATACAGGATTTCCTCTCTGGTGTACCTTGTCGTTATGAGAGGCACGCGGTTTACAAGACGCTTACAGGTATAAAGGTAGTGGGCGTTTATGCCCCAATACCGGAGATGGGTTGGGCAGTGGTGCTGGAGCGACCAGCAATAGAGGTTTATAAACCACTGTATATCATACTTGCCATTGGGCTGGGTGTAACCTNTGTCTCTCTGGCTGGCTTTTTATCCTGGAATCTACTCTCCACCAGGACGATGGCCGGCTCAATGAGAGACCTCCAGGAGGGGGCCGGCAAGATAGGCAGTGGGGAGATAGGCTACAGGCTAAGAGTAAGGAGCAGGGATGAATTCGGGCAACTGGCTGAGGGATTTAATCGCATGGCAGANCTCCTGGAAGAGCGTAACAGAGAGGTCCACCAGGCAAACATAGAAATGAAATCCCTCCTACATACCTTTACCACCCTGGTGCAGGCAGTCAGCCATTCAGGTTCTATGGAGGAGATACTCCTGACCGCCCTAAGAAAGGCCATAGAAATCACAGGCACCATCGGTGGAGAGGTATTTCTCCTGGATGAAGAATTGCAAGAGATGAGGCCCCTAATCTATGAGGGATTGGATAAAGACTTTTTCCTTGCTACCGAGTCGCTGCATTTCAAGAAGGGGGTGTGCCTTCCAGGGATGGTTTATGAAAAGGGGGAGACAGTCTGCATTGAAGACCTTGCAGAGTGTCCCTGTTTTTCCAGGAAAGAGGTAGCCCGGGGGAAGGGTTATGTCTCTGCCGTCTACGTCCCTCTAAAAGCAAGGGAAAAGATGTACGGGTGTCTGGGGGTTATCAGTAAGGAGAGTCGCCGTTATAGCCCAGGTGTAGCAAGTACCCTTGAGGTAATGTGCACCATCGCCGCCTCCTTTCTGGAGAGTGCCCGCAACTATCGGGCGCTGGAGGATAAGACCCAGGAGTTAAGCAGGAAGGTGGAGACCCTCCGGGTACTGACTGAGATAGACCGTAGCATATTATTAAAGATGGATAACCTTGACGAACTCTTTGAGGGCGTCACACACCTTATTGGACGGCTTATACCATGTGACAGGGTTACTGTGGTAACGGTGGATAAGACACGGGGTGGGTTTATTTATCGCTACGGTTGGGGCACAAATGTGAGGAAGAAGAGTGATTTTGTGCCGTTTGAACACACCAACGCAACACAGGTGGTCAGGGAGAAGAGATACATACTGAGGAATGATATAAGACAGGTAAAGGAACTCCTGCCCCTGGATAAGCAGTTCGTGGAGGAGGGATTCCTCTCAGACCTGAGGGTTCCCATCTTGCTGGGGGGTGAGGTAATTGTCCTCCTTAATGTAGGCAGTAAGCGTGTGGGTGGGTTCCGCACGGAGGACGTCTCTATCGCTGAGGGGGTAGCCAGCCAGCTGGCCCTGGCCTTCTCCCATGGGAGGCTAATCCAGGGGTTGAAGGACTCTCTACTTGAGACCGTAAAGTGCCTCTCTGAGGCCATTGATGCCAAGTCTCCCTGGACCAGGGGTCACAGCGAGAGGGTTGCCGGGCTGTCCTGTGACATAGCCAGAGAGCTTGGTCTTGGGGAGGAAGATATAGAACGAATAAGGATGGCGTCCCTCCTCCACGACGTTGGGAAGATAGGGACCTACGAGGGATTACTGGATAAGCCAGGAAAACTCACCCCAGAGGAGTGGAATTTAGTAAAGGAACACTGTGCAAAGGGTGTCCAGATAATTCGTCCAGTAGAGAGATTCAATGAACTGATACCGATGGTCCTTTATCACCACGAGCGTTATGATGGGAAAGGCTATCCTGAGGGTAAAAAGGGGGAAGAAATACCCCTGGGGGCGAGGATTATATGCATAGCCGATTCTGTGGATGCCATGACCAGTGAGAGGCCCTACCGCAAGGCCAAGCCCATGGAAGAGGTGGTGGAGGAGTTAAAGAAGAATGCAGGCGCCCAGTTTTGTCCGAAGGTGGTAGGGGCCACATTAGGGGTGCTGGAGAGGCAGAGGGCTAGGGGGTAGATGGTGGGAGCTGGTGGACTCGAACCACCGACCCCTTGCTTAGTTCCTCCACAGGCTAATGGGGGGGTGAAACTTCTACGTTCACACGGTACCCCAGGCGTGTAAGATAATTTGAACAGTCTTCCCAGGTTAGTCCAAAGGTGCGTACGTCAGCAAGTCCCAGGCGACTGACAATATCTCTGAGCATCTCAAGGTCGGACTCGTCAAAGATGCCTTCTTGCATTACCTTCTCTGCCCAGTCCACCAGTTCAGCCAGGGTCAACCGCTGGTGCAGATAGTCCTCCAACTTATGGGCTACGTCTTCCCGTCTAATAATCGTCATTTTCTCTTTCTGAGGGGCTGATGTCCAGTATCCACTGGGAACTTGTTATGTACTTCCACAAGTTTCCCTTCTTCATTGTAAATCTCTTGATAGAAGCGCACAATCTTTTCGTTTAAATCTACTTCTTTGATATAGCGTGCCCTACCTCCGGAACGACTTGTAACCTCATACCAGTAGTGGCGGCCCCCGTCAGGAAGTTCTTCCCATGAGCCGAATTTACTTTCGTTCTGACGGCGCTTCTTTATATCCATAAATGGTGGGCGCTGGTGGACTCGAACCACCGACCCCTTCCTTGTGAAGGAAGTGCTCTAGCCTCTGAGCCAAGCGCCCACTTTGAAATCCTTACTATTGTACCACTGATTTCTTGCTAAGGACTCGCTACCTATAAGCCTCTCTCCTGTGCTTTATAGCAAAGACGTCTACCACTTTCTCTTTCTCATAGATTTTGTAAAGTATCCGATAGCTTCCTACCCTTAACCTGTAGTCCTCTGCACTACCCTTAATTTTCTGAGTATTAGTNCTCCTGGGATTACTAGCCAGGCCATCAATAGCCCCGGCAATCCTGGGTAACACTGCCATATCTATACCTTTAAGGTCTCTTTCAGCGCCAGGCTTGATAACGATTTTATAAAAGGTCACGCTTCCTTAGCCTTGCCTTAGCCTCTTCCCAGGGGATAGACCGTTCTCTCTTTCTGCTAAGCATTGTTTTCAAATCATCCAAATCTTCCAGTAGCTCTTCATACTCTTTAATGCCCAACACAACGGCAGTCCTTCTACCTTTCTTGTTTACTACAAATTGCTTAGTCATTAACGCCTCATTTCTGAGAAGGCCAGACAAAACCTTTTCAAACAGTCAGGAAATGCAGGATTGAAAATCCTGCACTGAGCCAAGCGCCCACNTNCCTGCATNAAAACNGACCATCCTTTCCTAACATTTTTACGCCGTATTTTCAAGCATAAAGGTAGAGGCGGTCTGCCTCAGGTGGACAAGAATGAAATCTTCCAAGCAAAGAACCCTCCAGCCTGTCACCCTGATCCGCCTAAGGCGGAGAAGGGTCTAGTTTCTATGTTATGAGATTCTTCCCCGCCTCAGGCGGGTCAGAATGACAGAAGGCAATACTTAATCAACCCTTGCCCGGAACCCGAATTTATAGTCCTTTTTCTCTTCTCCTACCTTAAGTGGCATGACAAGATTAAAGGTGGTGCGGTCCCAGGAGTCAACGTCAAAAGCGGTCTTTAGTTCCGGGAGGAGGGGCTTGGTCTTCCGTCGTCCAATGGAATGACTCACGTGGTCGGAAGGCAGTACCCACGTCTCCAGCCTTGTACCGGGGGCAATAACGGTGGCGGCCTGTGGTTTGTCTTTTTCCTCAGGTTTTACGTCTTGGGCAGTTACCTTGTGTACCGCACCATATCTATCCTCATACTCCACCTTACTCCAATCCAGTTCCACGGGTTGCGTCCCTTTATTTTCTATAGTAAGGTCAATCCTCTCCCTGCTGGGCCTGAAGGCAAAACGCAGGGCATCGTCCTCAAAATCCAGTGTGCCTGTGGATGGGTACATCATTGTGAACTTGTACTGGTACAGGTTTGAGATGTCAGTCCCCCTGGCACAACCAACCATGAGGCAGAGAAAGACATAGGAGGGCAGGATGTAGGGACTCCGGCCCAGGCGGGCTATCCGGGCCATGTGCCGTTCCCTTCGTAGTTGACCTTCAGGAGACATAACCCTTTGGCAGGTACGGTTGGGCCTGCGAGCGAACGGTCCCTGGCCTCTACCACTCCCTTGAATTCCACCAGGCCCATCTTCCCACTCCCTACCAGGAGGAGCGTCCCGACGATACCCCTTATCATCTTGTGCAGGAAACCGTCCGCCTCTATAAAGAAATGGATATACCTCTTAGTCTTGGAGTCCATTGATCCGCCTGAGGCGGACAATGGATAATGCCCAGCGACGTCCGCCTCAGGCGGACTGGACTCCAAAATCTCAAAAGACTTTATGGTGCGGGCGGTATTCTCTTTATTGTGGGCCTCTACGCAGAAGGCCCTGAAGTCGTGCCTTCCTAATAGATGTTGGGCGGCCTCTTTCATCCTCTCTACGTCCAGGGGACAATGGAAGTGGTAGTAAAAATTCCTGTTTATAGCCCTGGGTACTGGGTCATTCAGGATGGTGTAGCGGTAGACCTTGCTCGTGGCATGGAATTGGGCATGGAACTCCTCGTGTACCTTCCCGGCAGAGCGCACGACAATCTCTCTTGGCAGGTAATAATTAAGGGCAGGCACGAGTCTTTCCGCAGGCAATTTGGAATAGGTCCTAAAGTTTGCCACCTGGCCCAGGGCGTGCACCCCTGCATCAGTCCTGGAGGCCCCGTATACCACCACCCATTCCCCTGTAATCTTGTGGATGGCCTCCCTTAGACACGCCTGTATAGTAGGGGCGTATTGCGATACGCCCCTACTGGTTTTTATCCTCTGTTCCTGCCAGCCTGAGAAGTTTGTGCCGTCGTATTCAATCAGGAGCTTGATGTTACGCATGCAACGAAGTAATAAATCAGGCGTGTACCCGTAACTGCACCAGCCTCTCCGCTATCTGTATGGCGTTCAAGGCGGCGCCCTTGCGTAGGTTGTCGCTGACTACCCAGAGGTTTAGTCCGTTCTCTATGGATAAATCCTCACGTATCCGTCCCACAAAGGTCTCGTCGCGTCCTNCGGCAAGGGTGGCAAGGGGGTAGTGTTGCTTCTGNGGGTCGTCATAGACTACTACCCCTGGCGCCCTGGAGAGTATCTCCCTGGCCTCTTTTGCCGTGANTTTCTTCTCTGTCTCTATATTTACCGACTCGCTGTGTCCCCTTATCACGGGGACCCTGACAGTGGTGGCCGTGACCCTTATGGACTGGTCACCCATAATCTTCTTGGTCTCATCTATCATCTTCATCTCTTCCGAGGTGTAGCCATTGGGTAAAAAGGCATCAGATTGGGGTATCTGGGGGATACAGTTAAAGGCAATCTGATGAGGGAATAGCTTCCTCTTGTATTTTCTTTCGTTGAGGATGGCCTCGGTCTCCTCCTCCAGTTCTAAGATGGCCTCCCAGCCGGCCCCGGATACGGCCTGATAGGTGGATACCACCACCCTCTTTACCCTGGCGGCGTCATGTATGGGCTTGAGGACCAGTACCATCTGTATGGTGGAGCAGTTGGGGTTGGCGATAATGCCTTTGTGTCTGGGTATCTCCTCCGGGTTAACCTCTGGCACTACCAGGGGTACGCCCTCGTCCATCCTGAAGGCGCTAGTGTTGTCTACGGCCACCGCTCCAGCCCGTACGCAGTGGGGCACGAAGGCCCTGGAGACGGAGGCCCCTGCACTAAAGAGGGCTATTTCCACCCCGTTGAAAGACTCCGGGGTCAGTTCCTTTATCATGACCTCTTTTCCTTTAAAAAATAGGGTCTTTCCGGCAGAACGTCTGGAGGCGAGGAGGTGAAGGCCCTTGATTGGGAAATTTCTCTCCTCCAGGATACGCACCATCTCTGTGCCTACTGCCCCTGTTGCCCCCACTATTGCCACATTGACTGCCATTTCTGCTTTCTCCTTGATATGTAGGGGCGACCCGGCGGGTCGCCCCTACAAAAGTTGTTATCGGTCCCTTATCAGTATCTCGTCACTCATTCCAAGAGATGCCTTCGTCCCATCAATATCCCTCAGAAACCGCCTTGCATCATTGGGGTAACCTGCCGTGGGTTTTAGTCCTGGGAGTCTTTCCTGCCAATACTTGTTGAACAGCTTTAAAAACAACTCTCTTAGATATTTACTGTACATGGAGGCCAGGGCCACAGGGAGGTGCTTGTCCTCTGCTCTTATTATGAAAGAGACCTTCAGTCTCCGTGGGCCGTCTCTGAGTTCGTAAGAGGAGGCGTCTGGTCCTTCCGAAAGGACGTTAACTTTGCATTTACTAAAGGCACTAGAGAGCAGGGTAGCGTATCGGTTGCGACCTCCGTGCCTGTCGCAGAGTATCTCTAGTTGGGGATACTCTTCCCATAAACTACTCATCAGCTTAACACAGTTATCAAAGAGGAGCAAGGCCTTGTTGCCGCAAGAGTCTATTCCTTTATTAAATTCATAAGGAGATGTGACTGATGCCCTTGCCCCCACAAACCTTATGCCCTGTGAAGATAGGACTTCCTCCAGTAGTTTCCGGTACCTGGCAAGCCCTTCGGCGGCAGTCAGGGGTAGGCTTAATTGCATATCATGGTACCATGGGTATAGTTTTAACTGGCCTTCGTCGTAGCAGTGGAGTGCCTCCAGCAGCCGTTTGAAATCTCCTATGTCCCCGATGCATCCCTGAAAGGCCAGGACGCCCACCTCCAGGCGACGGAGTCCTCTGCCTGAGGCATAGAGGCGTTTACTATCGGCCACGGCCACGTGCAGGGGCGACTTACTGGTTGCCCCCACTACCGCCCCCTTTAGTATCTGCCAGAGGTTGCCATCCACCTCGTGGTCCTTTACCTCAAAGGCCACTGCTGTAATCACCAGTGGACCAAGGGTAGGACCGTAACCTGCTTCATCCACCCCTACCAGTAT
>C687J35504_10000512_pt1 | contig 28065 bp, 27 predicted proteins | sample RifCSPhighO2_02_FD_35504 | JGI IMG/M metagenome (IMG submission 35504) | reverse complement strand
TCAACACCGAACGACCACACTGGGGGCTTAAATTACAGACACCGATTCAATTTATTAACACTAATTTTCCGAAAGAGTGCAGAATGGGGTTGACTAATACACAAACTTGCCAACTTTTGGCCTTTAATTTATACTTCCTAATAATTGTCTTAAAACAACTAAATTTTACGTATGTCTAGCAAAAAATCTCCATTTAGTAAAGAATTTTTAGCACAGTGCAAAGAACAACTCCTTAAAGAAAGAGCTAAAATAACCGGTGAATTAACCAACAATCCTGACGTGTCGGGACAATTCCCCGAATATGGGGACAATCTAGAAGATAATGCCCAAGAAGTGACTGATTTTTTGTCCAGCAAACCACTGGAAATGGAACTGGAAAAAACCCTACGCGATATTGATTCATCACTTAGACGCCTTGAAGATGGAAAATATGGGATTTGTAAATATTGTGATAAACCAATTGACGAGAAACGAATAATGGCTCGTCCCACTTCTAGCTCGTGCGTTTCCTGCAAAAAAACCTTACTAGACGAGATCTAATCGGCTGTCTTTACTTTATGGATAATCAAAAAATCCACTTAATCCAAGCACTGGGTAGTGGATTTTGTTTTTTATTGGCTGATCAGACGGCTAAATGGCTTGCGTTTCATTCACCAAAATTCAGCTTTTACATCATTCAGCCATATCTTGGTTGGGAACTATTACTAAATCCTGGAGTAGGCTTTGGTCTGCCGATTGCCAATTGGCTGATGATTTTTGTGACTCCAGTTATTTTACTTGCTTTGGCTTTTTTTCTGGAAAAAAAATATCGCGAACCAAAAACTTCGGTAATTTTTTACTATGGGATATGTCTTACTCTGTTCGGTGCTTTATCAAACTATATCGACCGATTTTTGATCGCAGCAACGATTGATTATATTAGAATACTGTATTCAGTTATCAATATTGCTGATATTTCCATTATTCTAGGTGTTGTTCTCGTCATTCGGGAAGATATAAACAGGCCAGCTTGACCAAAAGTAAAAAAAATGAAAAAATAACTGTGCACAAAAGAAGCACCGAAATGGTTTTATCATTGGCGGTGTTTTTATTTTTTTAAGTTAAGAGGGATATGTTTATACAAATTCACTCGGCAGCTCTATTGGGAATAGACGCACAGCCAGTTAGAATTGAAATTGATATCAGCAAAAGCTGGCCGGGGTTCCAAATAGTTGGTTTACCTGATGTTGCGATTCAGGAAGCAAAAGAGAGAATCAGAGTTGCCTGGAAAAATACTTTGTCTGATTGGCCGTTTGGTAAGGGAATTACCATCAACTTGGCGCCGGCTGACTTACGAAAAGAAGGAGCGCTCTATGATTTACCAATGGCATTGGGAATGTATCTGGCTCATAAAGAAATATTAACGACCGATTTTGATCATGCAGTTATGGTTGGAGAGTTGGCATTAGATGGCACGGTTCGTAGAGTCAATGGAGTATTGTCAATTACGCTTTATGCCGCGGCCAATGGATACACAAGCATTTTTGTTCCTGCAGAAAATATTGGTGAAGCGCAATTAGTAAAAGGAATCAATATCTACGGGATTAAAAATTTATGCCAAATAATCGATCATGTGACTGGTGAGGCATTTCTCCAGCCAAATAATGAATCTTATGCGGAACAATCTAAAATCAGTCTAAACTATGACAATGATATGTCATTTATAAAGGGGCAAGAATTTGTTAAACGCGGATTGGAAGTTGCCGCTTCCGGCGCGCACAACATACTATTGTCCGGATCGCCTGGTTCTGGTAAAACACTTTTGGCTCGGTCGATGCCTTCAATCCTTCCGCCACTTAACCAAAACGAGGCACTGGAAGTAACAAAAATTTATTCAGCTGCCGGCCTTCTTCCAACCAACACACCAATTATACGAGAAAGACCGTTCCGATCTCCACACCACAGTGCGAGCAGTGTTGCTTTGGTTGGAGGCGGTAATATCCCAAGACCAGGAGAAATATCTTTGGCTCATCGAGGTGTATTATTTCTTGATGAATTTCCTGAATTTCCCCGCTTTACTTTGGAAAGTTTGCGCCAACCACTGGAAGATGGTGAAGTGACTATCGCGCGAGCACAGGGAACTTTTACGTTCCCGGCACGCTTTATGTTGGTGGCAAGTCAAAATCCTTGTCCATGTGGTTTTGTTGGCGATCCTGAGAGAGAATGTATCTGTGCGCCGTTTATGATCACAAAATACCAAAAAAGAATCAGTGGCCCGTTGTTGGATCGGATTGATCTTCATATAACTGTGCCTCGTGTACAATTCGAAAAACTAAACAGCGAAGTTCCGATTGAGTCGTCAGAAAAAATTCGCAATCGAGTAATCGAAGCTCGTGAACGACAAGCCTTGCGTTTTCAAGGATTGCGATTTGGAACCAATGCTGAAATGAAAAATCGTGAGATAAAACTTTATTGCAAATTACCTGATAAAGCGGTTGATTTACTTAGACAAGCCGTTACGAAACTTCATCTTTCGGCTCGAAGTTATTATCGGATAATAAAACTTTCTCGTACTATTGCCGATATGTCTAGCAATGAAAATATTATGTTTGACCATGTCGCTGAAGCCTTACAATATCGTGGCATGTCGAATTACTAGTCCGATAATTAACGTCGAATAAACTTTAGCGGATTTGTTCGACGACCATTAAGCCGAATTTCGAAATGAAGATGCGGTCCGGTTGAACGACCAGTTGAACCCAAAAGAGCAATTACCTGTCCTTGAGCCACATATTCTCCCACAGAAACCAATAATTTAGAGTTGTGGCCATACAAAGTCTGGACTCCACTACCGTGATCAAGAATAATATAACAACCATAACCACCGTTCCAACCACATTGTGACTTGACTACAACTCCATCGCGAACAGCATAGTTTGGCAACCCTGCTGAACCAGCAATATCCACACCGGTATGACGTAAACCATAATACTGCGTAATGGTACGCGCTCCGCTTGGCCAAATATAGCCGGCTGTGTTTACTGGCGATAAAATATCAACATTAGCCGGTTGCTGTTTTTGGACAATCTTCGGTGTTTGTTTATTGTTTGCCGGGGGAACTTTGACAATTGGTGTCGACAACTTCTTTGCTCCGGGAATTAAAATTTGTTTACCAATCCTTAAACTCTTGTTATTTAGATCGTTAAATTTTAATATCTCATCTACCGACACGCCATAGAGTTTGGCTATTCTACTGATTGTATCTCCTTTGGCAACACTATATAATATCCCATCGGTTGACGGTATTTTTATAATATCACCAGGTCGGACAATCGAACGTGTAGTTAGATTGTTGGCGGACAATACGGTCTCAATTTTTATTCCATATTTATTAGCAACTACTCCCAACACATCGCCCGCTTTTATGTGATATTCGACAAAATTAACCTTGTTTGATTCTTGATTTGTCAATTCTGTATTTTGAACCGCATTTATTGAATCAGTGGAAGCCAGACTTGGCTTAACCACTGCACCACCTATAGTAGTACTGTATTCATCCTCAGTGATATCATTGCTCATTTGTGGTTCTACAATTATTGATCCTTGCCGCCATGACTCTGATTGTAACGGGGTATCATTAACTCCAATTTCTTCAATCAATTCATCAGATAATGCAAAATCTTGCTCACCCGGCCCAACTAGAGCATATAAAATTGTTTTCTTCCCTGGCACTTCATCAAAATCTGGTTTATACAACTTTGTCTGAGGGATAATAAAGAAAAAGGCCACTCCCAAAGCCAAAATTTGCAATACCCATCTTTCACCAAACTTATACCACGCTGACAAATTACCCGGTCTAGATTGAGGGAAAAATCGTTTTTGAAAATAAAAACTAATTTTAAAAATGGTAAATCCAACAGTTTTCTTATACCAAAAATCCAAAATCGAGACTCGTCGTGAGGTAAACCTAAGAAAACAAAGAAAGCCGCGTTTAATGTATACGAGTAAGCGAGCCAAATACCAAACCACCTCTAAGAGAGCGGATTTTACCTTCATAAGGAAACTTTAGTATCCCTCTTTTTGGCATTTATGTCAAAGAAGTAAGACTACACCAAAGCGTCGTGAAACTTGAAAATAAAGTTTAATTTGTGTTAGAATGGATACAGAAATGGTACGGTGGCCAAGTGGAAAGGCGGGGGTCTGCAAAACCCCCACGCGCGGGTTCGATTCCCGCCCGTACCTCAAACCTTGAACAAACCTTTTTTAAATTTTTATTTCCAAATTACTCGAATCGCTAATACGACTCGCGCCATTTTTTAATTCAACTTCGGCGTTTAACTTCCAGATTCCCGCTTCTTTGGGTGGAATTTTCCAGACAAACACAAATGAATTATCAAATAAATCCATAACACCGTTTGTTTTAAACAAAAGTATTTTTTCATTATTTGGAGAAACACCAACCACGTTTACCTCCTTGATATCTCCAATTTCATGAGGTTGTAAAAAAATAGTTAGTGGAAAATCAGCCATTGTCGCACTTGTTGGCAAACGATCGAAAAACACCCCAGCTGGTTCAGCAGGCACATCTAGGACAAAAAACCCCTCTTGTTGAACACGATTTCCAACATCGTCTTCTGCGGTTACTTGCAAGGTATGAGTGCCAGGAATCAAAGTTTTTGCATTATAAAAAAAACTAAACGGTGCAAACTGACTTATACCCACAAATTTTCCATCAATACGATAGGTGACCTTACTTACCCCGCGTGGGGCAGTGGCATTCACTGTTATATTAATCAAACGTGAATTAAGTTTTTCATCTTTGGCCGGACTCAAAATTTCAAGTGTGGGCAAAGACTCCAAAGAATGCACGTCATCATATTCGGTTGGCGGATCTTCGAAACTAACTTCCCAAGTTGGTTCTTTAATTTTTTTACGTCTCATCCAATCCTGTATGGCTGATTCCCACGAAAAATACAGTGGATCAGTCTCTGGATTTTCCGGAGCTGGTCCGGCAGGATTATCTTTATCCACATAATGAAGAATATCGTGTGGAATTAAATAAGTCCGTTCGACAATAAAATTTTCTGGCGTTGAGCTTGTCGCCAATTTATTGGTGTATTTGTCAACTAACAATTTTATCCCGCCATTAACACTGCCATTCAAAACTGCCTTGCCGGTTTTATTGACCGGAGGCGTTGGAAATTTTTCCACTAGTGTATTTTTTAATGATTCACGCATAAAATAATTCCAAATTTGGCCGGCAATTCGACTGCCACCAAAACCCTGTTTCATAGGACTATTATCACTATTACCAGCCCAAACTCCCGCCACCAAACTGGGTGTATATCCCACTACCCAAGCATCAATATAATTATTAGTCGTACCACTTTTGGCTGCAACCGGTCGAGCACCCAAAGAGAGTGTACTACCTGAACCAAAGACAAATACCCGCGCCGCGTCATCACTCAACACATTGGACATGGTCGCGGCCAAACCAGGATCGATTATTTGATTTTGTTCCGGTTGTTTCCACTTGTACAAATTTTTTCCTTTTGAATCTTCCACATCTAGTATACTAACTGGTGTATTTTTTCGACCGTTATTGGCAAAAATCGCATAGGCATTGACATGTTCAAGCATTTTAACTTCACCACCACCAAGCACTAATGACAAACCAAAATTTCCCTCACCAAAAGTTGAATACCCCATTTTTTCCGCGAAACTAATCGCTTTTTTTAAACCAACCAAATATAATGTCTTTACAGCGGGAATATTTAAGGATCCTTGCAATGCTTGACGCATTGTGACCAAACCATGTTCTGTAAAATCGTAATTCTGGGGAATATACGGGTTGGCGCTACTACCAAATAAAGTCACCACATCAAACAGAACTGTGCCTGGTGTATATCCTTTGGCAAAAGCTGCCGCATAAATAATTGGTTTGATCGACGAGCCGGGCTGTCGTCGTGCTTGCACAGTCACATTAAATTGTCCGTCAATTGAATCATCATAAAAATCACGAGAGCCAACCATGGCCAAAATCTGAGAATTTTTAGGATCCAAAGCAAGAAGTGCGGCATTGTTGGCACCACCCTGTTCCAAAAGTTGTTTGCCTTTTTCTTGAATTGCCCGCTCGGCATTTTTTTGTTTTTCCCAATCAAGAGTGGTGACAACTTTCAAGCCGCCCCGTCCTACAATATTTTCCCCATATTCATCAGTTAATTGTTGTTGCACATATTTAACAAAATGCGGCGCATCCATTTTTACAGACTGTTTCTTAATGGTAAGAGGTTCATTTTTAGCTTTTTCCGCCTCATTCAATGAAAGATAATTTTCATCAACCATTCGCTGTAAAACAAAATTACGCCTGTTTTTGAGTGCATCAAGATTATTCAGATAAACCGATGGCTTTTGTGGTAAGCCGGCCAAAGTCGCGGCTTCAGCTAACGTCAAATCAGCCACGTGCTTACCAAAATAACTTTGAGCGGCTGATTCCACACCATAGTTAGTTGATCCATAAGGAATTTCATTAAAATAAATTTTGAGAATTTCAGCCTTTGTATATTTTTGCTCTAACCATAGAGCCAAAATAACCTCTTTAATTTTCCGAGTTAAAGTTCTTTCATTAGTTAAAATCGCGTTTTTTACCAATTGCTGAGTAAGTGTTGATGCACCACCACCAATCCGACCCTTGCCCACCAAACCATACACAAAAGAGCGGATTAAACTTAGTGGTCGAATTCCATGATGCTCGTAAAATGTTTTGTCCTCGGTCGCGATTACCCCGTCAATCAAGTATTTTGGAATTTTTTCCAATTCTACTATAGTGCGTTTCTTGTCAGTGTAAATTTCATACAATAAGTGCTGTTCTGTTCGATCATAAATCTTGGTGCTTTGTTCTGACACTCGCTCATTCAGCCGATTTGGGTCAGGCAGATCTTTTCCTACCCATATAACATAGGACACAAAAAAGAAAATTAGAACCATTAGCGGGTACTTGATTTTTTTATAGAAAACCGAAAAAAGAGTCATTTTTTCTATTTCTTTACTATTTTTTCCTGACTGAAACTTTGTTTGAGACATAAATCAAAATTGCCTTAAACAAGGCAAAAAATACAATTTTTCTATTAAAAATAGTGTATCATACATTGACAAAACTACCAAGACAGGTTATACTCGCCCCCTCAAGTTAGGAGATACCAAAAAGGTATCTTTTTAAATTAAAAGCCCGTAGTATATGCCGTCATCCAAAAAAAATAACGTCTCTAAAAAATTGTCTGATTTGACATTGGTTTTTATCACTAGTTTTTCTTTGTTGGGATCACTCGCTAAACCGATAGTTGCAAAGGCGGACACGATTAGTACTCTTCAACTTGAACCAGAATCCATTTCTTTTGATGTCGTGGAAACCATTGCTCGCCCGGCAAAAAAAACTAAAATTGTAGTGGCAACGGCTTATTCAAGCGAGATTGCTCAAACCGACAATACTCCTTGTGTTCCGGCAATGTCAAATTTTAATCTATGTGATTATTTTGCCAAAAATCAAGTTGAAGATACGATAGCGGCCAATTTTTTACGACTTGGTACTGAAGTTCGTTTCCCTGAATTATATGGTGAACAAGTGTTTGTAGTTCGTGATCGTATGAATTCCAAGTATAATGGTAAATCACGGATTGATTTTTGGAAAAAAGATCGTCCTTCTGCCGTTAACTTTGGTGTGCAACGAATCAAAATGGAAATTCTTTAAACTTTATTGCCGAATCGGCATTACAATGTACAAAAAATTTTCATTTCCGGTTGGTCGAAAAAGACAAGGAGCATCACCACTATTCACACAGAATTCAGATTTTCCTGAACCAATATGCTGGAGACCATCTAAAACATAACGATGGTTAAGTAAAATTGAATTTTCTTCACCAACAATTTCCGCTTCAAGTTCAGACGAGTGTTCGCCGGCTTGGGTGCTGGCAGATGAAACACCGATGGTATTTTCCGAAGCATTTAAATCAAAAGAAACAGCGTTAATCCCAGAAACCGTAAACAGGCTGGCAGCCTTAATTTTATTAATTAAATGATCGACTGGAAATTGAGCGGTTGTTTTAAAGTTGGTCGGTATAATCTGCGCATAATCAGGATAACGACCTTGTATAAGCCGCGCACTCATTTCAAACATTCCATATCGCAAAGCGATTTGATTATCACCCACAAACAGTCGCACTTGTTTTTCCCCACTCTCAACCGTAATTCCTAATAAACGAATGGTTTCATAAACAACACGGGCAGGCACAATACAAGAAATTTCTTTCTCGCCATTTTGAAGAAGTGGGACATGGGTTTCAGACAAACGATACGAATCAGTCGCGGCCAAGAGTAAACCATTATAACGTTCAGTCGAAAATCTAAAAAATACACCTGAAAGTTCCGGTCTGATTTCATTTTTAGCAACAGAGATAACTGTCTTTTGTAAACCATCTTTAAAAAATCCTACATCGACCACATATCCATACTTTTCTTCAACTTCAGGTAAAACAGGAAATTCATCGGCCAACATACCTTTAATTTTAGTATGAGTTGATCCAGAGGTAATAATAAGCTCTATACCTTCAACCTCCAAGTCAACTGTTTCTTGTTCCAATAAGTGGACAAAGTCAGTCAACATTTTTGCCGGCACAGTAAAAGAACCGGTTTTTTCTACTTTTGCCCGAACTAAAGTTTTAATTGCCACTTCCAAATTGGTGGAAATTATTTCTACCTTTGCTTCGCTGGCTTGAATTAAGATATTAGCCAATATAGGTAGGTGGGCATGTTTACCCGCCAACGGACTTACTGTTTCGAGCGCTTGTCGAAAATTTTCTCGGGTACAAGTGAATTTCATAGTATTTTTTTATATATTTAATTAGTAATAACAGTAGGTGCTGTGGAAAGTGTGGATAAAAGATTAATTTGCCTTATTTTAGATGAAAAGTTGATGTGCCAGCTGTTAAAAGACACTGATAATAGATGTGCATGAAAAGTATATAAAATGAGCTGTGTAGATTTTGCTGTGGATACTTTTCAAAATATAAACAGGATTTTGGTGACTTATCCATATACTTATACACTGTTTTTGGTCATTTACCCACTGAGTTATTCACTTTTTGTTTAATTCAGACGATTTACGTACAGGCGTTGTTTAATCAATTCAACATCTCTTTTTAATTTTAAATTTTCCTCCACTTCTCCAACAATTTTAGTATGAGCGTGCATGGCTGTGGTGTGATCGCGGTTACCCAATTCTTCGCCAATTGCCGGGTATGAGAGTTTAAGCTCTTCGCGTAAAAGATACATAATGACTTGGCGTGGAAAAGCTACGCGTTTCTCTCGACTTTTGCCGATTATATCTTCTAATTTTATATCATAAAAATTAGATATTTCTTGGATAAGTTCCTTGGGAGTAAGTGAGCGCTTCATACTTTGTTCAGCGTACGACTCAAGTGTAGTTTTAATTGAACTTTCAGTTGGAACCATGTTTTTGAGCTGATGGATAGCGATTACTTTGTTTAAAGCGCCCTCAAGTTCGCGAATATTGTTTGGAACATTGGTGGCAATCAACTGAAGAAGCTTATCATCGATATCAAATTTTTTTTCTTGAGCTTTGGTTTGGAGAATTGCTACTCTAGTTTCAAGATCTGGAGTGGAAATGTCCGCTATCATACCCCACTCGAATCGGCTGCGTAAACGATCTTCCAGAGCCGGAATGGCTTTGGGTGGTCGGTCACTGGATAGAACAACTTGCTTTCCTTGTTGGTGAAGTTCATTAAAAGTATGAAAAAATTCCTCCTGAGTTTGTTCTTTGCCACCAATGAACTGGATGTCGTCTATAAGAAGAAGGTCAACGTTCCGATAACGATCTTTAAATTCTCGGGCTCTACCTTCTTTGATTCCAGCCACAAATTCGTTGGTAAATTTTTCAGAACTGACATAGAGAATTTTAATAGCCGGATTGGCCTCAAGCATAGAGTGGCCAATGGCTTGGAGTAGATGAGTTTTTCCCAAACCTACTCCACCATAAATAAATAGCGGATTATAGGCTTCGCCCGGACGATTGGAAACTGCTTGGGCCGCGGCATGAGCCAGCTCATTTCCTTTACCAACAACAAAAGTCGCAAAAGTGTATTTTGGGTTGAGTCCAAATTGTTGTGCTACAGCTTGGCGCGTGTAACTGGCGTTTGGTTGATTACCAAAATTATTGCCCAGCATTGTGATAGGTGCGACTGTTGGAATTATACATTCTTGTTCACTGATATTTTTTACATTTTCAACAATATATTCAATCTTTTTCATTGGTTTTCCGGTTATACGCTCAATCGATTTTATAATATCTTGGTGATATTTTTTTTCTATGTAGCCTTTATGAAAAAGACTTGGGATACAGATTGCCACTTCGCCATTTTCGTATCTTAGCAAGCCGGTGTTTCTTAGCCATGTATTAAAAGTTGGTTTCGTGATTTTTAGTTCAAATTCAGCCAAAACGGCTTGCCAAATTTCGTGGTTAGTCATAAAAATGGACAAAAAGTTATATGTCTTTGCATTGTAGCACAGTTTTCTATCCTAAAAAATGGCTTATTTTAGATAAAAAGTGTGTAAGATGTGTATAACCTGTGGATAGTGTGGATAACTTGTAGATTTAGCGAAAATAAAATTGATGTTTGACATAAAATTAAAAATTATATATAATCATTTTATTCTTATTAGTTTTGAAATATGCCGAAACGTACCTATCAACCAAAAAAGAGAAAACGTGCCAAGACTCACGGTTTTAGATCTCGAATGGAAACCAAGAATGGCCGTACTGTTCTCTCTCGTCGTCGAGCCAAAGGTCGTAAGAAACTTACGGTAAGCGATGAATTGACCGGCAAACGAACGCGTAAAACTCGCTAAAACAAATGTTGCCACGTGAAAATCGTCTGACCAAAATGAAGGATTATGAAATTCTCTTTAAAGAGGGAATTTTTTGTGGAGCTTCGCTTATCACTGCAAAAATTTGGAAAATACAGCCAGAAAAATATTCACGACGTAAATATACTTTAGAAGACTTAAAAATTGGATTTTTGGTAAGTAAAAAAGTTAGTAAGCGAGCCGTGGATCGTAATCGTTTGAAACGACAGATGCGTGAAGTGATACGATTATTACTTAAAGATAAAAGAATTGACAGTGGCTATATGATTGCTTTTTCCGCTAAAAATAATTCGTTAGATGCTGAATACAAGAATATTGAAGATAATATCAATCATCTTTTGCATCGTGCGCATTGTTTGGTATGAAAAAATTAGTTTTATGGCTAATTAAATTGTATCAGAAAACTTTGTCGCCTGATCATGGTTGGTTTAAAACGCGCTATCCACACGGTTATTGTCGATTTTATCCGACGTGCAGTGAATATGGATATCAGGTGATAGAAAAAAAGGGAATTCTACGAGGAATTCCTTTGGTCGTGTGGCGGATTGTGCGCTGTAACCCGTGGAGTAAAGGTGGGGTTGAAATGCCGTGATCAGGCAAGACAATGTTGTTTTAACCACGTAATGACTTTTTTATTTTGTAAAATTGTTTCAAGAGTACGACGCACTTCGGGTTTTTTGAGATTTTCCAAATATTCCGGATTGTCGCGGTACGCATTTTCCAGTGATGCAATTTCCGTGTCAATTTCATTTTCTTCCACGGAAATATTATTTTCCTTAGCAACTTGGCGCGAAAGAATAGCTGCTTTTGCGCGACGTTCGGCTTGTTCTTTGAAATCATTAAAGATCTGATCTTCGGTTTTTTTGATATCCTTCAGATAGTCTCCAATTGAAATACCGCTACGCTCTAAATCGCGCGTTAATTCGTAATACATTTTTTTGCGCTCGGCATCCAACAAAATTTCAGGAATTTCGCCGAATTTGGAAATTTTTATTAATTCATCAAAAATAGCGATTTCAGTTTGCTCGTCGGCTTTTTGTTCAGCTTCTTTGGTTAGATTGCCACGCAATAACTCATGCAGACGCTCTACACTATCTTGACCTAAGGCTTTGGCGAATTCTTCGTTCAGTTCAGGCAATTGACGTTCATACACGTCTTTAACTGATATACTAACATCAACGGTTTTGCCCGCTAAATGTTTTTGATAATGAGTTTTGGGAAAAGAAATCGGGAATGTTTTTTGGTCGTCCTTTTTTAAACCAAACAATTCTTTGTTAAATCCAGGAATATAATGATCTTCAGACAAATAAACGCGATAATTCTTGGCTTGACCGCCTTCCATAGGCACATTATCCAGTTTCATATCCATATCAATCATAACCATGTCGGTTTCTTCAGTCATCTTATCTTTGGCCACTTCTTTGGCTCTGATTTTGCGTAAATTGTCTATAACATCGTCTATTTGTATATCAGTAACTGGTTTGGCTTCTTGTTTAACATTTATTTTTTTTAGGTCGCCGATTTTTATTTCAGGGAAAAGGGCAACAGTGGCTTTATAAACTAGGTCATTACTAGGAGCAACTTTGTCTATTTCAATTTTTGGCATGCCAATAGTTTCCAGATTTTCTTCTTTAACTGCAACATAAAATGACTCTTGAACAATAGTTTCCAAAGCTTCCTGAAGAATGTTCATTTCTCCTACTGTGCGTTTAACAATCTCATAAGGCGCTTTGCCAGGTCTAAAACCTTGAATTTTTGTTTTTTCACTGATTTTTTCGGCTGCTTTCACGAGGTGTTTTTGGTAATTTTCCGGAGTAACGGTAATTTGCAATTCAACTTGTGACTGAGGCAGATTTTTGCGAGTATGGCTCATAAGAATAATTAAAAGTGTTCGAATTATGGCTTAAAAATTTATAAAAGTCAATCCTTGTTCTCAGCTCTCTGGCTTGGGAGTTTTTTTTACCGGAATTTGGTGATACAATGATTTGGTATGGAAAAAACCGTTAAAAAATTCATTATTATTGATGGCAATGCTGTCGTGCACAGAGCATACCACGCGATTCCTCCACTCACTACCAAAGAAGGTTTGATGGTAAACGCAGTATATGGTTTTGCCATGATGCTTCTGAAAGTTCTAGATAATATAAAACCGGATTACTGCGCAGTGGCGTTTGATGTGGCAGGTGGGACATTTCGCGACGCATTATTTACCGAATATAAAGCTAAGCGTATTAAAGCTGATCAGGAATTATATGATCAGATTCCACTTATTCATAATTTGGTAGCGGCTTTTGGTATTCCTGTGCTCACGCGCGAAGGATATGAGGCCGATGATATAATTGGCGCGGTTGTGGAACGATTTTATCAAAAAGAAAAAAAATTGGAGCTGGTGATTTTGTCCGGAGATATGGACTTATTACAATTGGTTCGCGATCGAGTAAAAGTTTTTTCATTTAAAAAAGGCTTATCCGAATTTACTGAATTTGATCCGGCTGCGGTTAAGGAAAAATATGGTTTTGGGCCGGAACAAGTAGTGGATTATAAGGCTCTCCGTGGTGACGCCTCAGATAATATTCCAGGTGTGCCGGGAATTGGTGAAAAAACAGCGACTTTGCTTTTGCAAAAAATTGGCGGGATTGAAGAAATATATTCAATGATAAAAAAGAATAATGATCAACTTACTAAAAACTTTTCTTCCGCAGTTTTGAAAAAATTAATTGATGGCGAAGCAAGCGCGCGTATGAGTTATGAAGTTGCCACCGTCTGTCGCGAAGTGCCTGGCTTAGAATTTTCTTTAGCTGATTGTGAGACTAAACCACTTAATCGCGGAGCGCTTTTACCATTGTTCCAGCGTTTTGGATTTGTTTCACTGACGCGTCGTTTGTCCGAAGAAGATAAAAAAACCAAAAAAAAATCAACGGTTTCCCAAGGATTTAATCTAAAAATACGGAATATTGGGACTGGAGAGAGTAAAAAAATAATTTCTCAAATTAGACAAGCAGGAAAAATAACGATAAAAGAAGTTGTTGCGGGAAATTCAATTTTGACCGGCGCATGGCAAGGCTTTATTTTTGCACATAGTTCTGATTTTTTGTATGTTGATTGGGAAAAATTAAACGAGATTGAGCGTCATGACTGGCAAGAGTTTTTTTTAGACAAAGATGTTGTTTTGTTTGGCCATGATTTGAAGCAATTGGTTAAAACGCTTTTTTTTAGTGGAATAAAAGTCCATAGTCAGCTGTTTGATATAATGATTGCGTCATATGTTTTAAATTCCGGAACTCGCGCGCATGATTTGGTGAGCATCGCACTGCGTGAGCTTGGCGAAGAATTGCCATCTGGTGCCCAAAGTAGTTTATTTGGGTCAGATCTGGCGAGCGTGGCGAATGAATTATCAATTATAATGAGAGTATCGGAATCTTATCGCATTGCTTTAGAGAAAAATAAAGATGAAAAAGTATTTGATGAAATTGAAATGGCTCTGATTCCGGTTTTGGCTCAGATGGAATTGTATGGCGTGGCGCTTGATGTTCATTATTTGAAGGAATTATCGGGCGAAGCGCAAATTGAGGTTAACAAATTGACCAAAAAGATTTGGCGTGAGGCTGGTGAAGAATTTAACATTGCTTCACCAGTTCAATTGCGGGATATTTTGTATGAAAAAATGGGACTTAAACTTCCTGGGATTAAAAAAGGCAAGACTGGTTATTCGACCGCGGCCTCAGAACTGGAAAAAATGCGGGGCACGCATCCAATTATTGAACATATCGAGGATTTTAGAGAGCTGACAAAATTACAAAATACTTATTTGGAGGTTTTGCCAACTTTGGTTAATCCTAAAACTCACAGAATTCACACGAGCTTTAATCAAGCAGTGGCCGCGACCGGCCGATTGTCCAGCTCTGATCCAAATTTGCAAAATATTCCCATCAGAACCGATCTGGGACGCAAAATTCGGCACGCGTTTGTAGCGGAAAAAGGAAAGGTCCTTATTGTGGCTGATTATTCGCAGTTTGAATTACGAATTGTGGCTTCCCTCGCGAATGATGCCAAATTAATTGAAATTTTTAAGCGTGGCGAGGATGTGCACAAAGCCACGGCTGCGATTGTAAACAACGTGTTATTGGATGAAGTCACGCCTGACATGCGTCGCGCGGCCAAGGAAGTTAATTTCGGTGTATTGTATGGAATGGGAGTTTATGGCTTATCATCCAGAACCGGCATCAGCCAGTTTGAGGCCAAGGATTTTATTGAAAAATATTTTCAACAGTTTTCTGGCGTAAAAAAATATATTGATGATACTATCGCATTTGCGCGGAAAGAAGGTTATGTGGAAACATTATTTGGCCGTCGTCGTTATATTTCGGAAATTCAGTCCGATAATTATCAATTGCGCAGTGCGGGTGAACGAATGGCGGTCAATATGCCGGTGCAAGGCACGCAAGCGGATTTAGTTAAAATGGCTATGATAACAATTGCCAAATATTTGGCAGATAATTATCCGAATGGCGAAGTAAAAATGATTTTACAAGTGCACGATGAATTGGTTTTTGAAGTATCAAACGATTTGGAGTCTGTGCTTATCCCAATAATAAAAGAAAAAATGATCAATGTTATCAAACTAAAAGTGCCGATTGAAGTGAGTGTTGGAGTAGGAAAAAATTGGGGTGAGGCAAAATAAAAAATCTCCTTTCGCGGGAGATTTTTTATTTTGGTTAAAATCTTATTCCATTTTTTTATCCTTACAACAACCTCCGCCTTCATTTTTAGTACCGCAAGCACTCCTGTCTTTCATTACAGTCCATTTGCCGGCACCAGTTCCCATAAGCGCAAAACAACCGCCGAGGATGGCGATTGGTCCAAATAAATTCATAAGTGGAGCGCCACGAAGAGCCGTAAACATGGCCACTATCATGATAATGGCAAGCACAGCCGCAGCGTGCGAAACGTAGGTGCCAAGAAGTAACATTAATCCGCCAACTAGTTCGGCCAAGCCGACGAGATATGCCCAGAATTCCGGAGCGCCAAAGCCCATACCGCCAAACATTTTGACAGTCATGTCATGTCCCACAGAAGTAAGTTTGCCATAACCGGCGTAGATGAAAATAATCGCCAAAGCGAGACGGAGTAAAAATAAACCAATCTCCTTGCATTTTCCGCCGCATTTATTTGCGCATAGACACATATGAAAAAAATAAAAATTAATAATCCCCTCGCTTGCCTCCAAGATCAATTATATACCGATGTCCAAAACTATGCAATGTCCAATCAATGACGATTTTGAGTTTACGGACGAAACCGGGGAAAAATAAGATGTAAGCGGTTCGACGTATCCACCATGCCAATGGACCATAGATCGTAATTGGACCAATTTGGGCCACTGCTTGCCAATTCCCCAGAGGGATAATGGTTCCAAATGATTTAAAATGAAATGGCTCTGTTAGTTTTTTACCTATCAATTGAGTGACAATCTGCCGTGCCACATATTCGCCTTCTTTGTGAGCCGCTTCGCCCAGTTGTGGATAAATTAGTTTTGTATTTGGATCCATGGCGCACATAATGTCACCGATGGCATACATGGTCGGATGTGTGGTATTATATAAAAATTCATTAACTGGAATTCTCCCTCGTTCACACGCACTGTCTGGCAAATAACTTGCGGCCGTATTTTCAAAACCCGCAGTCCAAATTACCAAATCAGTGGCAATTTCTGTCTTGTCCTTTAGTATAACAGCTGTTGGAGAAACTTCAGTTACCAAACTGTTCAATTTTATAATTACGTTTTCTTTTTCCAGATGTTCGCGGATATATTTTCTGATTTTACTGGTCGATGTGGGAAGAATATCGTTATTTGATTGTATGAGGTTTATTTCCACGGTTTTTGTTGGATACAATTTGGCAATATCAGTTTTAGCAAAGTGACTAAATTGACCGGCAATTTCTATCCCAGTATAGGCGCCACCAACAATGGCCAGACGAATGTTTTTTTGTTGGCTTTCTAAGAGGTTTATAAAAGCTTGTTGCAATTTCATAGCTGCAGTTAGAGTACGCACGTTGTACGTGTATTCTGCTGCGCCTGGAGTGTTAAAGAAATTGATTTTACTGCCGAGTGCCACTATTATATATTCATATTCAATTGTACCAACGTCTGTTTCAATGCATTTTTTTTCCGGACAGATTTTTTGTATATCGGTACGAATAAATTCATGCTGTGTTTTGATAAGAGCGCGCAAAGGAATTGCACAGTGAGTAGGTTCCACTGAACCAGTCGCGGCTTCGTGCAACATGGGCGTAAAAGTAAAGTAGTTGTTGCGATCAATAACTGTTATTTTTTTATTCAGTCCATGATGTTTGAGCAGTTTGGCCAGAGAACGATAAGCTTCATATCCGCCAATTCCCGCTCCTAAAATGAGAATATCGGTTTTGTGGAGTTGATTCATAGGGTGATAATTTGCTAGTATACTAGCACAGTGTTTAATTTTTACCAATAGTTTCCTTTTGTGATTATTTTTATTTACGGATTAGATACATTTCGCAGTCGGCAGTATTTGAATAAAATAATGACCAAATTTAAGGTTGACCGCGATCCGAATGGATATAATGTGGTTACGTTGGATGCGGAGATTGTTACTTCGGCTGGCGCAATTATATCGGAAATGTTTGCTACACCATTTTTGGCGGAAAAAAGAATGGTAATAGTAAAAAATCTATTGTCCGCGAAATCAGTTGAGGCACGACAGCAGATTTCCGATATTATTAAAAATAATCGTTTGCCCAGCTCAACGGTTGCGGTATTTTGGGAACGAGCCGAAACATATAAAAATAAAGACAGTAAGGCGTTGTTGGAACTTTTGCAAAAAGAAAAATATCAGGAGCGTTTTTCTTTGCTTACACTGTCCGAAGCCGCAACCTGGTTTCGATCATGCATTGAGTCTGATGGCGCTACAATTGCCCTGGGTGTGCCAGAAGTTGCAGTTAAAATTTTGGGCGCTGATTCCTATGCATTACAACAACTGGCTGACCAGATGGTTAATTATCATAAGGGAATAGTCAGTGAAATTATGGGTGATGATTTAAGTAAGTTTGTGGAAGAAAAGGCTGATAATAATATTTTTGCCTTGGTTGACGCGATTGTGGCCGGTCAAATTAAATCAGCTTTGACTATGATGCGCGAACAGTATCGTTGCGGTGAGGACGAACAGTATATTTTAGGTATGCTTATACGTCAGTTTCGAATTATGATTCAAGTCGCCGATATGTTGGTGCAAACACCGAACATATCGGCGGATATACTTGCCAAACAACTTGAAATTCATCCGTTTGTAATCAAAAAAACCATTCCGTTAATTAAAAAATTTAATCTTAGTATCTTAAAAAGACTTTTTTTAAAGCTGGCTGAATTTGATATCAAATCCAAAACAGGCCAAGGTAATTTGGGAATACATCTCGATATGTTTGTCTTGGAAATGAAATTAATGAAATAAAAAACACCCAATTTTGTTGAATGTTTTTTGAAAAGGCGAATTTTATGTTTTTGTGCTGAGATTCTGTCTTTTTGCCAGACGAGAGAGTTTTCTGGAAGCAGTATTTTTCTTTATTACACCTTTTTTGGCTGCCTTATCAAGCATTTTTTGGGCGAGTCGCATTTTTTCTTTTACTTCAGCTGTTGATGCGCTGACTGTTTCTTTAATTGCTTTTTTATACGCCTTTTTAATCAATAAATTCTGAATAGTGCGTTTTCTGGCTTGACGCAAAGCTTTCTTGGCGTTTTGTTTGTTTGGCATAATGGTTTTTGAATGAAAATTATATTTAAAATAAGAAAGTAGCGTGAGAGTGGCTTAATTATACTGTTTTTTGGTTTTGTGTCAAGTGTTAGTTATCGTGTTTGCCATAGGTGTATCGTTATCTCTCTCTTGATTAGTTTTGGGATGTTCAATTTGCAGAATTTCAATTTGCTGTTCTCCGCCCGAAATTCGTACAATATCTTTGTCTATTTTGCCAAATTCACGATAAGCCGAATTTAAATGATTCACGGAAGTTCCCATACTATTAGCTAATTTTTTCATATAATCTTCGTAAGCCAACAAATGTTTTTGCAGAGCTTCAACATTTTTACGAATACTTTTGGCTCCCTCTTCAATTTTAAGAGCCTGCAGTCCCTGCACTACTGTATGCAAGTAAGCGGCAAACGTAGTTGGCGATACAATTATGACTTTTTTTTCTACAAAAGCGTACTCAATCAGACTACGTGTATTGACTTTGACTGCTCCGACTTCGTTTACCAGTAAATCATAATAAATTGCCTCGGCCGGAATAAACATGAAAGCGAATTCAAGCGTACCATACTTTGGTTTAATATATTTGGCAGTCTCATCAATGCGTTTTTTTAAATCTTTTTTAAACTCGTTTTCCAGTGCTTGGCGCTGTGTTTCATCGTCCTCATGGATCAAACGTTCATAATTATCCAGAGAAAATTTAGCATCCACGCAAATGAGACCTTCTTTGGTTTTTATCGCCGCATCCACAGTATCGCCATCCGGGAATTGATATTGCAGTTCAAAAGCTGTTGGCGGTAATAGGTTTTCCAACACTAATCTGAGTCCGGCTTCACCTAAATTACCTCGTTGTTTTTGATGTTTAAGAATTTTTTCCAAATTGCCCAGCTGTTCAGAGAAATTTACGACTTGTTGATTGGTTTTATCCAAACTCGTTAATTTTTCAGTAATGTTGGCAATCATACGATGGCTTTGACCAGTAATATTTTGGATCATATTGGTATTTTGACCAAATTGATCTTGCAGAGTCTTGTGTACATTCTCTTGTGTATCACGCATTAATTTGAATGACTCAGACATTTTTTGATCCACAACTTTGTTAAGTTCCTGAACTTGTTGTTGGAGTAAAAATAATGTATCGCGACTGTTATTGTCAGTCGATAATCCTTGTGATTTTAGACGACGCAATAAAATTAGAATAAAAATAATTAGTCCGGATGATAAAAAAAATAGAATATAGAGGAATACATTTTCCATATTTGATTTTGGTTAAAGTGTTGGCCAGTATAGCATGATTAAAGTGGACAAAGAAATAAAAAATTGGTACAGTGCTTTTGATAATTATTTTGGTAAATTTATTTTTTTTAATTAATATCTTGCACTAACATAGTTATACGACGCATAAAATTTATCTAAAATATGGCCTTATAGTTTAACGGATAGAACAAGACACTCCTAACGTCTAGATCCACGTTCAATTCGTGGTAAGGCCACAGTATAATTCACTGCGTAAGTCTAACATATCTGCTGCACTACGTCTGGTAACAAAATTTGTAGTTTGATTTTTTTGATGACTAATTGTATTACGTTTCATATTGAACGAGGGCCCATGGTCTAGTGGTATAACGCGGCATTCGCATTGCCGAGACCCGAGTCCGATTCTCGGTGGGTCCACAATTTTATTAAGTTGAAATTTTCTCCTTCTTCTTTGTCTTTAAGACTAGTAAGATTAAATAATGTCCTTATTTTACAAAAGTATATCTGACACGAGAGATTTATTAATGGTCTTTGTTTAGCAGTTGATAGTCTAAACTAATCTTAATAGTGTCAACGTGTTAGTTTTTTAAAAAGAGTTTTAGGCTTTTTTTGGTAATCTGATTTTGGAAAAGGCTCTGTTGGTTGTATAAATGTGTACACTATTGTATACATTTTAATAAACTAACTCCTCGTAGCTCAATTGCGAGGTAAAAAATTATTTTGTGAATTTTAAATATATGAAAATATTATTCCACCAAAACTCGTCCGTCCTTCAATCTAGTTTGCGGTTATACGATTTTTAGAAAATTAACCGACCGATTGAAAACGGCCTCAAACAGTTGGTGCTCGGATATTTTCATATATTTAAAATTCACAAAATAATTTTCAGGTTCCTTGTGGAACAGGAATGATATTCTGATGAAGTTGTTGTTTGTATTTTGTAAAGCGATTTATTTATTGTTTAAATTATTTAGACCTCGATGACAAAAATTAGGTGACCGTGCTCTAATTGGCGGTTTAATAGCCAACTTTAATATTTTTTATTAAAGAGCTACTAAAATTTGTAATTTTTTACAATACGTCGTACAATAATAAACAATAACTAAAATAGAGATTTGACGGTTCAGGGTAGATGCAAGATTTGACCAACTTTCTACGTCCTGCTATAATTTTTCTGCTTAGGGGCCATTAGCTCAATTGGTAGAGCGCTTCCATGGCATGGAAGAGGTCAGCGGTTCAAATCCGCTATGGTCCACAAATATGTCTTTAAAAATAGGAATTGTCGGACTGCCAAATGTCGGGAAATCGACCTTATTTAATGCGTTAACGCGCAGTAAGCAGGCTGACGCGCAAAATTATCCATTTTGTACCATTGAACCGAATATTGGTATTGTTGAAGTGCCGGATGATCGTTTACGTAAATTATCAGAAGTTTCAAAATCACTCAAAACAATTCCCACAGTGATTGAATTTGTTGATATTGCCGGCTTAGTTAAAGGCGCGTCCCAAGGTGAGGGCTTGGGAAACAAATTTTTGTCTCATATTCGCGAAGTAGATGCAATTGTTCAGGTTGTACGGGCTTTTTCCGACGAAAATGTAATCCATGTGCACAATAAAGTAGATCCTAAGAATGATGTAAGTATATTAAATTTAGAATTAATTTTGGCTGATTTGGAAACCGTGGCAAAACGTTTAAAAACAGTGCGACAAGCCAATAAAGGTGCTGGGGCAAAAGAGACTGCCGATCAATTGCCTATTTTAGAGCGTTTGTATATTCATTTGGAAGGAGAAAAACCGGCTCGGCGATTGGAACTAACTTCTGAAGAAAGAGAAATTATACACGATCTTCATCTTTTGACTATAAAACCAGTCATGTATGTAATTAATGTTGATGAGGCGGTAAAAGAGAGTATTCAGACAGTAGTTGAAGAAGGTGCGCCACATATTTACGTATCAGCGCGTTTAGAAGCTGAGCTGGCTGATTTGTCACCGGAAGAGGCCAAAGAATATATGAAAAGTTTGGGGATTACAGAAAGTGGTTTAGACAAAATTATTAAAACCGGCTATAAATTGCTTGATTTAGTTACATTTTTAACCTCAGGCGAACCGGAAACACGTGCTTGGACTGTGACGCAAGGTACAAAAGGGCCAGAAGCCGCAGGTGTTATTCATACCGACTTTATTAAAGGTTATATTAAAGCCGAAGTTACAAATTGGCAAGATTTTGTTGCGCTTGGTGGTTGGACAGGAGTTAAAGAGAAAGGTAAAATGCGTTTAGAAGGCAAAGATTATTTGGTGACTGATGGCGATGTAGTTTACTTTCATATAGCTTAATTATATGGCTCTTAATATTCATCCCTTTGTTGTACACATGCCCATTGGTTTGCTTAGTCTGTATACTTTTTTGGAGGTAGTTTCCATAAAAAAATTTCAAACGCTCCCCTATTGGTTTTTTGTAAAAGCAATTTTGGTTATTTTTGGTTCATTTGGAGCTTACGCGTCTTTGTTTACCGGATCTTTGGTTGTAGTGGAGTTTGATTTTCGATTGTTAGAAGCCCATGCCCGCTTTGCTGTTTTGTCTACAATAGTGTATACAATTTTAGGGGTTATTTACTTACTCACATGGTTAAAATATAAAATTAGTTCTATTTTGGAAAATACAAGATTTAAAAAAGTTTGGTATATAGTTGATAATGTCCGTGGTTTTTTAATGCGTCGTTTTGTTTTATTTTCTTTGTCTATAATCGGGTTCATTTTCATTTCAATTACCGGTGCTCTTGGCGGAGCTTTGGTTTACGGACCAGATATTGATCCTTTTGTGAAAATTATTTACGATTTTTTTGTTAAATAGATTTTTTGTATACAATAGTGTAAACAATTTTGACTTGTCGGGATTGACAGAGTTATTTTTCTCTGTTATAATGTATTTATAAATAAGGTTTCTGGAAACAAAATTTTTTCAGAAATAAAATAAAAAAATATGGAACACCAAAATGGTGGGCGCACTGCGCTCGAGTCTTCGTATTCGTTTGCTTATTACTATTTGTTAACTGGTCTAATCTTATTTGCGGCCGTACTCGTGCTGATTTAAAATTTATGCCGTCCATATTTTATGTACGGCTTTTTTATTAGTTTGGTATTTGTTTAAAGTAGTGTATACTTTTGTTGTATGTACAGATATAACAGCGAGTATATTCATCATCAAAATGGTTTAAGTAGCGCGCTTATTCGCGAGCTGGTTTTTGGAATGGAAGATGGGATGGTTTCCACACTAGGAGCGATTACTGGGATCGCTATCAGTACGCAAAATCATTTTTTTGTGATTTTGTCCGGCTGTGTTATTATTTCTGTGGAATCAATTTCCATGGCTGTTGGGTCTTACTTGTCAAATAAATCAGAGCAGGCAATTGACGAGCGTATAATTGAAGAAGAGCGAGAGGAGATTCAAAAATATCCAGACGAAGAAAAAATTGAGATGGTGGATTTGTTTGTAAAAGATGGTTGGTCTCGTGAATTGGCACAGACTATGGCGCATGAAACCGGGAAAAATAAGGATCTAATGCTTAAGGAAATGGCCTATCGTGAGCTTAATCTAATTCCCGGTATGCATGAGCCGGCAGTTAAAAAAGGAATTATCATGGGAACTTCTTATGTGGTAGGAGGGCTTGTGCCGCTTGTGCCATTTTTGTTTTTTAATGTTATTAGTGGACTTTTTGTAGCAATTCCACTTACAATTTTTGGACTTTTTTTATTAGGAGTGTATACAACACAGTACTCAAAACGTCGTTGGTGGAAAGCAGGTTTGGAAATGATGGGATTGGCAACAGTTGCTGCATTAGTAGGATATGGTGTGGGTCAGGCAGTTGATTTTTTCAATTTCCAGATGCGTCTGCCCACCAACTGACCGGGACGCGCATAGAAAAGCGACTCTTCATTTTTGGAAAAAGGAATAATTTGGAATCCTATTTTTTTTATCATTGAAAGACAATCGACAGTAATCCAGTCATTTTTAAATTTAAATTCAGGAATTACAAAGATAACTATTCCGTCTGGCTTGAGAATTTTTTGAAATGAGCCAAAGGTTTGGGTATATAATTCTTTTAATTCTTGAGTTTGTGTCATGAGGTAGGGTTTTGTTTCGTGGCCACGGAGAGGTTTGCCAAGGTAAGGTTCGGTGATAATTGCGTCGATACTTTTGTGTGGTAAAGTAGTTTGTAAATCGGTGGCACTAGCCAGGAAAATTTTAGGAGAAACAAAAATATTTTTTTGTTTTTTTAACCAATCTATATTTTTTTTCGTGTCAGCAATGGCTTGGGTTGAAATATCTGAACCAAAAATATTCTCGTAACCGAGATCGAGTGCTTCCAAAAGAATGGTGCCTGAACCACAAAAGGGATCGAGAATGGTAACCTGTTTTTGTTTAGTTTCGCTGATATAAGCTAAATTTATTAGAATGCGAGCTAATTTTGGTGGAAGCATACCACTTTTAGCATCGCTTTGCGGACGACCATAATCACGTTCAGAAAATTCTTCAATTGGTTGGATTGCACGAGTGATGTATACACTATTGTATACAATCGTAATATCTGATTCGGTTTTTACTAAGTCGTTGTGTAGAATCGTGGCAGTATTTTTGGGAGTAATATATCGTACCGTACGATCATGCTCTTTTAATTTTTTTTTAACGGCAATGGCTAGTCGCTCAGCGTTTAATCCGGAAATTGAAAAATTGATTTTACCAGCTGGAATTGTAGTATTTAAATAATCAGCAATAGTATTTTCTTTAAGATCAGGTAATTCCAAGTTTTCGATTATTTTTATAGTTCCACCAAGAATTTTAATAAATTTGATAGGGGAGAATGCTGCTTTAATTTCTAAAAAAAGAAATTGTCCATAATCCGGTAATATTTTGTATACAATAGTGTACACATTTAATACTGAAAAAATTTCAGCGCGTGAAATATGTGGTTGATGGCCAAGTTGAAAAGCAAATACAGGCATATATGATTTGCAAATAAAACGGTATCGATATTTTAAGCGCACGATAATAATGTGGGGAGACGACGCGAGCAGAACCGGCAGTGGCCGATTGCTCGCGTCGTCAGAGGAGGGCGTTGGTGGGGTGTGTGTGAAAGGAGATTTGGTGGGTGTGAATCTCAGCTCTCAGCCTCGGGCGATGAAGGCGTCGAGGACGAGCCATGCCGTCAGCAGGGCGCCGACGAAGATGATGAGAGGGATCCAGCTGAGTGAATCAGCCGGCTCGAAACCATCCTCGTCGATCGTCGTCGGGGGCGGCGGGAGACAGCCACTGCCCGTCTTCTCGTACGCCTCTGCCACGCTGAGGTGGCGCTGTCCTTGGGGAAAATGGGAACTTCTCATGATCGTTGCTCCTCGCAATCTTTGCAGCATGAGTGCCGCTTCCGCATATGGTAAGAATTATCAGTGGAAATGTCAATAAAATATGTGCAAATATGGTACAATTAAAAATTATTATGGATATTCAGTTGAATAAAATCGGACAAACGAGTTATTTGGCTTGTCGAGCGCGAGCGCGGCAATTGGTTATGATGCGCTTACGAATATATAAAGAGGCTTATCAAAAATCTTTTGTCCGTGTTAGTATTAAAGATATGCGTTCACGCTGGGGAAGTTGTTCAAGTAAAAAGAATTTGAATTTTAATTATCGGGTACTTTTTTTACCAATTGAATTGGTTGATTATATTATTGTACACGAACTGTGTCATTTGGAAGAAATGAATCATAGTAAAAGATTTTGGCGGCTGGTCAGCCAAACAATACCAAAGTATAGACATCTGATTTTGACGTTGCGTCGGTTGGAACGACAAATGTTTTTAAAGAAATAAGAAGGTGTGGATAAGTTAAGAAGATTTAAGGATTCCTTAATGTCCTTTGTGCTACACTAAGAAAAGGAAAAGAAATGGAGAGGAAAAAGAAAGAAAGAAAACTATGTCAGTTGATAAGTACAAAGCCTTGTGGGTTTCGCATACTTCAATCAGTGATTTTTTGGCCTGTCCGCGATCATATTATTTGCGGCACATATACCGAAATCCCAAAAATCGGCATAAGATAAAAATAATGTCGCCGGCTTTGGCTTTGGGTCAAGTTGTTCATGAAGTACTGGAGTCATTATCTGTTCTGCCAAAAAGCGCCAGATTTTTGGAACCGATAATGGATAAATATGAAACAGCTTGGGAAAAAGTAACCGGAAAAAAAGGAGGATTTTTTGACCGCGACACTGAATATCAGTATCAAGAACGGGGTCGGGCAATGATTCGGAATGTAAAAGAAAATCCCGGGTCGATAATGCGCTCCGCGGTCAAGATCAAAGAAGATTTGCCGTATTTTTGGTTATCAGAAGAGGAGGGAATTATATTGTGCGGTAAAATTGATTGGTTGGAATATCTCCCAGACATTGATTCGGTACACATAATTGATTTTAAAACCGGAAAACAAGAAGAAGATCCAAATTCCTTGCAATTGCCGATTTATTATCTTTTGGTGCATTATTGTCAGGCTCGCCAAGTTACCAAGGCCAGTTATTGGTATTTGGGCTATGACGCCGAGCCGGTTGAGCGTGCTTTACCTAGTTTGGAAGAGGCAAAAACAAGAATAGTAACCATTGCTCGTCAAATTAAGTTAGCTCGACAGTTGGAACGGCTAAGCTGTTCACACAATGGCTGTTGGAATTGTTTGCCGTTTGAAGAAGTAGTGGCCGGCCGAGCCGAATTGGTGGGAGAAGATGACTTTGGAGCAGATGTTTTTATTTTGCCGCCAAAAAACCCGCAACCAATATCGACCGAAAGCATAATTTTATAATCCAAAGGATTTAGGGAAATAGGAGTACTTGACAGGAAAAGAACTCATTGCTATAGTAGCGACGATTTTCTTATCCTTTATTTTTTTGGGTATCTATGCCAAATTACGAAATTTTGGTGGTATTGCCGGGCACATTGACCGAAGCAGAAGCTGTTCCAATTGGGGAAACAGTTAAAGAAACTATTGGACGATTGGGTGTGGCCACTGTTGTTTTGTATGATATGGGCAAAAGTCGTTTGGCCTATCCGATAAAACACATTCGTTATGGTTATTTTTACATTGTGCAATTTTCAGCCGAGGCCAATCAGGTACAAGACATTGAACGCAAAGTTCGATTGATTAATAATATCTTGCGTTTGGTTTTACGGGTGAATAATTCCACAAACTCAACGTTGGATATATCCAAGCTCACTCTGACTCCACTGGCTAATGTAGTGAGTTTGGATGAAACTCCTGGACCGGTACGGGAGATGCGCCGTGAAGCACCGATAAAGCCAAAGACTGAAACAATTTCAGCGGCTCTGCCCGTGAGCATGGAAGAAATTGAAGAAAAGTTGGATCAAATTTTAGAAAAAGATTTAGAAAAAGTTTAGGACATTAAGTGTAAATTAAACTAGCGTTGTATACAGTCATGAAGTAAAATAATCATACTTCTAACTGTACCAACTATGGTAATACATAAACGAACACGATTGACCCCGTTTCAAAGAAAAGAACTGTTTGTACGGTATCACAGCGGTGAACGAATCTGTGATCTAGTCAGACACTACGGAGTAACCGCACCAACGGTGTACAAGATACTCCGCCAAGGCAGGCTCAATGACTACAGTGTTCACCCAAGCACCAACAAGCGCTTTCGGTGTCTCGAATACGGATTGAAGCGTTTGGCGAAGATTGAGCGTGAACTCGAGGATAAGCTCAAAAAACAAGCCAAGCGATACAATAAGGAATATCCGGGAGAGATGGTGCATGTGGACACCAAGCGGCTGCCCCTCCTCGCGGGGGAAAGTCCCCGGAACAATCATGAATACCTCTTTGTGGGCATTGATGACTATTCCCGTGAACTCTTTGCCGCTATTCTACCGGATAAGACCCAGCACGCAAGCGAAACCTTCTTAAAACAACTGATTGACGAGTGTCCCTACACTATTGAACAGATCTACTCGGATAATGGGCTTGAATACAAAGGCAACCCTATCCACCACGCATTCATGAGACTATGCAGAGAACACCGTATTGAACAACGTTTCACCAAGGTGAAGCACCCCTGGACCAATGG
>C687J35504_10000509_pt1 | contig 28132 bp, 20 predicted proteins | sample RifCSPhighO2_02_FD_35504 | JGI IMG/M metagenome (IMG submission 35504) | reverse complement strand
CTCGCGTGCCGAGAAGCTTGTTGAAGAATATAAACAAATTTTCGGCAAAGATAACTTTTTCATTGAACTTTCCCACCATCCCGGCATTCCACATCATCAAGCATTGCAAGAATCCTTATATCAACTCGCTCGAAAAACAAATACGCCAGTCGTGGCAACACAGGATGTCCATTACTTAAAACCGACAGATGCGCCTTATCAAGACATTCTTCTTGCTGTGCAAACAAATTCAAGGCTGGACGATCCTGACCGTCTTACAATGAACAAAGACGACTTTTCACTAAAGCCGCCGCATGTCATGAATGAGCTGTTTAGAGGAATACCGGAGGCAATTGAAAATACCGTTCGCATCGCTGAACGCGTTAATGTCAGCCTTCCTATAGGAAAAATCCAGCTGCCCCATTTCCCGCTTCCTGAAAACGAAACACCGCAAACATATCTTGGAAAAATCACTAACGAAGCAATAAAACAAAAATATTCAAATGAATTACTGCAAAAGGCTTATACACGGCTTGATGTAGAACTCGAAGTGGTGGGAAAAACCGGTTTTGCATCGTATTTCCTCATCGTCCATGATGTCGTTCAGTGGGCTAGAAAAAACGGTATTGTCGTCGGTCCCGGAAGAGGTTCTGCGGCGGGATCCATCATTTCATACGTGCTGGATATCACTTCCGTAGATCCTTTGGAATATAACCTTTTGTTTGAAAGATTTATGAACCCGGACCGCATCAGCTGGCCGGATATAGACCTTGATTTTGCTGACGCAAGAAGGGATGACGTTATTAACTATATCGCCGAACGATTCGGACGAAATCACGTTGCACAAATCATCACATTTGGAACAATGGCAGCCCGAGCGGCAATACGAGACGCTGGTCGGGCAATGAACATAGACTATCAGCTGTGCGATGAGGTTGCTAAAATGATACCTTTCGGATTTTCTCTAAAAAAAGCACTTGAAATGGCGCCGGGATTAAGACAAGCAAGTGAACAAAAAAAAGAAATAAAAAAATTATTAGAAGCAGCTGGTCATCTGGAGGGTGTGGTACGACACGCATCAACGCATGCGTGCGGCGTGGTTATTACCAAAGATCCTCTCACAGCCATCACCCCTCTTCAATATGCAACAACAAGCGCTGAAGATAAAAAACAATCTATCGTTACACAGTTTGATATGCATTCAGTTGAAGCGTTGGGGCTTCTGAAAATGGATATTCTTGGTTTATCAAACTTGTCCATTATTGAGGAAACAATTAAGCGCATAAAAGAACGCCGCGGGAAAGACATAGACATAAATAACATCCAGCTTGATGATCCAAAACCGTACGAAATGCTCACCGAAGGACGAACAGTCGGGGTATTTCAATTGGAGGGCTCAGGAATGACCCGCTATTTAAAAGAATTAAAACCAACACACATTGAAGATATTATTGCCATGATATCTCTTTATAGGCCCGGCCCGATGGAACTTATCCCCTCATTTATCAGACGGAAACACAAAAAAGAACATATCAGTTATCCTCATCAGCTTTTGGAACCATATCTAAAAAACACCTACGGCATTATGATTTATCAAGAACAATTGATGCAAATGTCGGAAGCCATAGCCGGCTTTACACCCGGGGAGGCAGATACATTAAGAAAGGCGGTAGGAAAAAAAATCAAAAAACTCCTGGACGAACAGCGGGAAAAATTCATAAAGGGCGTCATAGACAAAACTGGATCAAAGAAACTCGGAACACAGCTTTGGGAACTGATACTACCTTTCGGCAGATACGGGTTTAACCGCTCACATGCCGTCGCATATGCCATGGTTGCGTATCAGACTGCATGGCTGAAGTATTATTATCCCATTGAATTCATGGTTTCTCTCCTCAACGCTGATGCAAAGAACATCGATCGCATCGCATTTTTGGTTACAGAATGTAAAAAAGAGCATATTGTTGTCCTCCCGCCGGACATCAATGAATCGAATGCGGCTTTTACGGTCATCGATGAGAAAAAAATCCGCTTTGGCCTTGGATCCATAAAAAATGTCGGACATAATATCGTTTCGACGATCATAGAAAACCGCAGCAAAAACGGAAAGTATGCCGCTCTTTCTGATTTTTTAGAGCGCGTTTATACACGCGACTTAAATAAAAAATCTCTAGAAGCCCTCATTAAATCAGGCGCGGTGGACACGTTCGGAGAAAGAAACACCATGCTGGAAAATATGGACATGCTTCTGGCATACCTAAAGGAAAACCAAACTATGAACGAACGTAACCAAACATCTCTTTTCAAACTGATGGAAAATCATGAATCTGTTCCAGAACTTAAATTGATACAAATCCCGCCAGCGTCAAACCATCAGCGACTGGCATGGGAGAAAGAACTTCTTGGACTTTATATCTCCGGACATCCTCTTCAGCAATTTAAAAAAGCGGGTTTATTAAGGCAAAACATTCATATTATTAAACATGAAAGGACCGGCGGCGCAATACGGATTGCAGCGATGTTGTCTGAAGTACGGCGCATTCTTACAAAACAAGGCGAGCTGATGGCGTTCCTGAAACTCGAGGATATAAATGATAACATAGAAGGAGTGGCGTTTCCCTCCGCCATGAAGCAATACGGACACCTCTTAGAACAAAACAAGTGCGTTCTTATTGAAGGAAAAGTAAATATAAGGAATGGGGCACATAACGTTATCTTAGATAAAATAGAGCCGCTCACGTAGATGAAAAAAAATAAAAAAACACAAATTGCAGACGAATTGGAACGCATGCGCCATACACTCTCGCATCTTCTAGCGATGGCGGTAATGAAGAAATACCCAAAAGCAAAGCTTGGCATTGGACCTACTATTGAAGATGGATTTTACTACGATTTTGAGCTCCCGAACACCTTAAAAGAAGAAGAGCTGGAAATGTTTGAGCAAGAAATGCGTAAACTCATCAAAAAAGGGTTGGGAGTACTGGGAAGAGAAATCTCCGCAGATGAAGCACGAACGACGTTTAAGAACCAACCATACAAACTTGAGCTCATTTATGACTATGAAAAGGAACACAAAAAACTGACCGTATATACCATCGACGATTTCACTGACCTTTGTAAAGGAGGGCATGTTCAAAATACAACTGAGCTGGACCCCAATGCATTTAAACTCACCAGACTGGCAGGCGCATACTGGAAAGGAAACGAAAAAAACAACATGCTTACCAGAATATACGGCGTGGCTTTCAAATCAACAAGTGAGATTGACGCATATATTAAAAAACAGGAACAAGCGCAAAAAAGAGACCACAGAAAACTGGGGAAAGAGCTTGATCTGTTTGTTTTCTCAGAGCTGATAGGAGGCGGTCTGCCGTTGTTTACCCCAAAGGGCACTATCCTGCGTGATCTATTAGATAACAAGGTGTGGAAACTGCGCGAGGCGAACGGATACAAACGGGTGGACATACCACACATGACAAAGAAGGATTTATACGAAAAAAGCGGCCACTGGGAAAAGTTCAAAGACGAGCTGCTGCATGTAACAACGAGAGAAGAACATCAATTCGTGTTAAAACCCATGAATTGCCCCCACCATATACAAATTTTTGCGCGTCGTCCAATCAGCTATCGCGAAATGCCGGTACGGTACGCAAATACAACAAAAGTATACAGAGACGAGCAGACAGGAGAACTGATGGGGCTAACACGCGTGCGCTCAATCACCCAAGATGACGCGCATATATTCTGCAGAGTTTCACAAATAAATGAAGAGGTTGAAAAAATTTGGGATATCATTGAGGAATTCTACAAACAACTTGACCTTGACGTACATGCAAGGCTCTCCACACGGGACCCAGCAACACCAGAAAAATATATAGGAGCACCAAAAAAATGGGAAATGGCGGAAGAAAGTTTAAGAAAAATAATAAAGACAAAAAGGGGAAAGAAAGACCCGGAGGAATCAAAAGGGGAAGCGGCATTTTATGGTCCAAAAATTGATTTTAACGCAACAGACTCGTTGGGACGTAAATGGCAAGTAGCCACTATACAACTTGATATGAATCAGCCGGAACGCTTTGATTTAACATGTATAAATGAAAAAGGAGAAAAAGAACGGATTGTCATGATTCACGCCGCTATCATGGGTTCAATAGAAAGGCTCTTGGCAATTCTCATTGAGCACAACGCAGGAGCATTCCCGCTCTGGTTAGCTCCCGTGCAGGTTGCCATAATACCTGTAAACGACAAAAACGAGGCGTACGTAAAAAAAACCGAAGAGCTGCTTCTAAAAAAACATATTCGGTTTGAAACGGATCGAAGAAATGAATCCTTAAACAAAAAAATTCGCGAGGCAGAACTTCAAAAAATTCCTTATCTTCTCGTTGTTGGAGATAAAGAAAAAAAATCAAAAACAGTAAGCGTCAGAGAACGGGAAAAGGGAGATAGGGGCTCAAAAAAGTTGGAAAAATTTCTCCAGTCACTGAAAATGCATGAGTAGCTTTCAAAGTGTGCTCTGTTGCCAAGCAAAGTGTTTTTGTGCCGCGCATAAAATATAAAAGGCATGGAAAGAGAGAACCTCATCGTCATAGCTGGGCCCACAGCAACGGGTAAGTCAGCGCTTGCCGTTAAGATTGCGAAGCAATTTGGAGGAGAAATCATATCAGCTGATTCCAGACAAATATATAAATATTTAAACATCGGCACCGGAAAAATAACCAGAAATGAAATGCGTGGAGTGAAACACTACTGCTTAGGAATAGCCGATCCAAAAACATCGTTCACTGTTGTTGATTACAAACGCTGTGCTCAACAAGCTATTGCCGACATAGCGGCTAAAAGAAAACTGCCTATTATGGTTGGTGGAACAGGTTTTTATATAAAAGCGCTGACTGACGATATCTCTTTTCCGCAAGTCAAACCGGACAAGGCTTTAAGAAAATACCTTAAAAAAAAATCAGCGCCAGAACTTTTCAATATATTAGAAACTTCTGATGCGAAGCGCGCTCATGCAATCGGCCAGCACAACAAACGACGGCTTATCCGGGCAATTGAAATAGTAAATACAACGGGGGGTCCCATTCCAAAACTGAAACTGGCACGACATTTTAGAGTGCTTATGATAGGCATAAAAAAGACTCCCAAAGAGCTTAGAAAAGCAATTCAAAAGACGCTGACATTAAGAATAAAAAAGGGCGTGTTAAAGGAAGTAAAAAATCTTCATTTTAAACACGGAATCTCATGGCAACGGCTTTGTAATTTGGGTCTGGATTATAAATACATCAGCTTATACTTGAAAGAGCAAATGGAGAAAAAAGAGGCCCTTGATAAGCTGGAAGTAGAACTTTGGCGGTATGCAAAACGCCAGACCACATGGTTTAAAAAAGAAAAACGCATCAAATGGATCCGCTCTGAAAGAGAAACAGTATCATTGGTCAGAGGTTTTCTTAAAAACTAAAAAGACAAATTTATACACTTTCATACGATCGTAGTTTTATGTGCAGATTTTGCTGCGTAGATTTTGCTGGTTGTTTGTTGTAACCGACGTCACTGATGGCGCTGTATTCTATTACCGGCGCTCTTTTTCCCAACAATCGCGCACTGTTTGCGGGTTAGCGCCCAAACCGGTTTTTTTTACTTCTTTTATGGTCTGGCCTATTAAAAACTGGAGGGTGTTATCGCTGCCTGTTAGATAATCGCTGAATGCTTTTTCATTGTCTTTTTTGACCGTTTTCATTGCTCTTAAAATTACTTCGGAATCGCTGGTTTGTAAAAATCCCCTCTCCCGAGCAAGCTCCAATGGATCGCCCCCTTCCTCCACCATAATGCGTAAAATATCCTTTGCGCCCCTTGAAGAAAGTTCCTCCTTGACAATCATTTTTATAAGCTCAGCGAAATTCTCCGCGGTCACCAAAAGCTCTTTCCACGGAAGCGCCTTTTCTTTTAACAGACCATTCAAGTCGGTTATAAGATAGTTGCGAAGCAATGTATAAGCCTTTTTCATGTTTGTTTCATCCGCTTTTTCTCCTTCACTGACTGAAACATGCATCCAAGAAGTAAGCTCGGAAGAGGCTGATTCAAAAAAAGAAGCCATATCCCTGTCCCTCATAAACACTTCAACTGCTTCAGTATCAAGTGTATATTCATCCTTTAAACGTCTCCTTTTTTCCCACGGAAGTTCCGGAATAACGCTTCGGATTTCCTCCAATTGAATGCCTCCCGGGAGATTCATTTTAAGCGGCGGGAGATCTGGTTCCGGGAAATATCTATAGTCATGGGCTTCTTCCTTTGCCCTTTGGGAAACTGTCTTCTGCGCGCGCTCATCCCATCCTCTCGTCTCCTGCACGACTTTCCCACCGGATCTAAGCAACGATTCTTGTCTTAGAACTTCATATGCAACCGCGCGCTCAACAGATTTAAAAGAATTGAGATTTTTAATCTCCACTTTCGTCCCAAGCCCCTCACCTTTTCTGGCAACGGATACATTGGCTTCTACTCTCATTTCCCCTCGTTCCATTCTGGCTCGTGAAACACCGAGGTAACGCAAAATAAGCTGCAGCTCCTGGGCAAACATACAAGCCTCCTCGGCGCTCGAAACATCGGGCTCTGACACCAGTTCCATCAATGGAACCCCAGCTCTGTTAAAATCAACCAAAGAAGCTCCTTCTTCATCATGAATAATACTTCCGGTATCTTCCTCTAAATGAATCCGTGCTATTCTAATACTTTTACCAATGGGAAGCGGCAACATCCCCTCTACAACTAATGGATACTTATATTGAGATATTTGATAACCTTTTGGAAGATCCGGGTAAAAGTAATTTTTCCTGTCAAATTCGGCATATGTTGCAACCGTGCCGTGAAGCGCGAATCCAACAAGCAAGACCTTCTTTACTGCCTCCATATTAATAACCGGAAGTGTTCCCGGATGTCCCAAACAAACGGGACAGATATGTATGTTTGGATGTGTTTCTTCCGGATCGTTCTTCGAATCACAAAACATTTTAGACTTAGTCTGAAGCTCTGCGTGAACTTCAAGTCCGATTGTCGGAACATATTCCATAGAGTTTTGGCTCATACACAAATAAAAAACAAATATACGAATATATTAAATAAAACAATCTGTAAGTTCAAATAACAAGAAAGGCACTCTAAAAGCCCTATATGTGTTTTACATATTAACATAATTCATGTATACTGTCCCGCATGCTTTCTTATTCAGATTTAAGACCAGGAACGGCTTTTATTATGGACGGCGATCCATATGTTGTGCTCGAATATAATTTCCTGCGAATGCAACAAAGAAAACCGGTGGCGCAAACGAAAATAAAAAACCTGCGCACCGGAAAAACCATTCAGCGCACATTTCATCAAAACGAATCATTTAAAGAAGCGGAGATAGGAAAAGAAACCATAATATACATCTATAATAATCGCGGCAAATACTGGTTTCATAAAGAGGGTAACCGCAAAGAGAGATTTTCCATCGATACATCTGTACTTGGAAATGCGGTAAATTTTTTAAAAGAAAACACAGAGGTAACAGCAAGCATCTTTAAAAAAGATATCATCAACATTTCAATTCCTGTGAAAATGGACCTTCAGGTCACAGAAACCCCCCCCGGAGTAAGAGGAAATACCGCGCAGGGCGGCTCAAAGGAAGCAATACTGGAAACAGGTTATAAACTTCAGGTCCCGTTTTTCATCAACCCGGGTGATATTGTGCGTGTGAACACCGAAACAGGTGAATACACAGAGCGCGTTGAAAAAGTCTAACCCTACATCAGTTTTCATGGCCGCAACGCGCTGGCTTTGCGCGGTTTTCAGATCCCGCTGGAAACGGGAGCGGTGTATTATCACAAATCCATCCATGAGGGGGCGACAACAGATCACTGCTAAAACCGCTTTGCACTTTTAAGTGAGCCGAACTTTTTCTCCCGGGCGCAGCTTTGCGCCTCCTTTTTCTTTCTCAACAACACTTCCCTTTGTTGGGCTGTTATCGATACCGGACTGCTCTTTTTCGCCATTCGCCACTTCACCTTTCCACACTTGTCTTAAAACATCTCTTAACCCGGGGAGATTTGGATTTCTCCTTTTCAGTTTTACACTTTGTTTATTTGATAAGGCATGTAACGACAGTGTTTCCTCAACCGGCTGGCGCACCACATAACTACCTTCCGAAACTCCCGGAAATCTCTTTGATTTGGAAGCTTTTTTTGAGTTTATAGCATCTTCAAGGGCATAGACATCATCTTCAAATTCAATACCAAGCGCCCCAAGACTTGCGCCATACTGCTGATAATCGCTTTTTTTAGGGAATTTACGGGCCGGAATAGAAGAAAGTTCTCCTGAATTAACTTTTTTAAAACACGAGGTACAATATACCGGTCTCCTGCCATCTGGTTTGTACGGCACCTTTGCCTGCTTACCGCAATGAGCACATTTGGCTATGTACTGCTTTTCTCCGTCTTCTTTATCCTTACTCTCTTCATTTTCGTCCCCTATGCCTCCACTCCATTTATGTATTTCTTCTTCAACTTCCTTCATGTCGCGTGAATACAGGCGTCGGGAATTCAACATAATCCTTTCCGCACAATCCGGTATGGATTTAATTTGGATGGGGGGCAAGGTTGAAGCAGAAAATGGTCTACATGTTACTCCATCCACCATCAGTTTTAGATAAATTTCACGGTTGGGAAGGTTTACGAGATCCTCGATGGTAAACTCCGGAGTAAATTCCTTTTCCAAGAACTCAGCATCAGCCGCTCCAACACGAAATATAAGAAGCGTGCCGACATTCCCGAATACCGCATCTCTTACTTTTGTGTCCTGCTCTGTAACAAGCTGACCGATATACTGATGTGCAATAATAAGATTTAAGCGGTATTTCCTTGCTTCAGATAAAATAGAGGCAAAGGAATCCGTGGCAAAGTTCTGGAATTCATCTACGTAAAGATAAAAATCTTCTCGCTCGTTTTCAGAAATTCTGACACGCTCCATGGCAGCGAGCTGAAGCTTCGTGATCACCATAGCGCCAAGTAGCCTTGAGTTATTCTCTCCTATCCTTCCTTTAGAAACGTTCACCAGAAAAATTTTTCTTTTATTCATTATATCGGGAATATTAATGGTGCTTTTTTTCTGCCCGACGATATTTCTGATAAACGTTGTATTTAAAAATTGTCCTACCTTGTTCTGAATTGGAGCAATGGCTTCACTGCGAAATCGTTCATTATAGTTTTCGTATTCGTGCACCCAAAATGACCTCACGACCGGATCCTTCACATTTGCCAGCACTTTCCTTCTATAGTCCTTATCAACCAAAATCCGGGGGATACCGAGCAGTGTTGAATCAGGCGCATCAAGAAGCGCAAGCACGCAATTGTGCAAGATATATTCCATTCTAGCCGACCAAACATTTGCCCAAATTTTTGTGAAAATACCCATTAGATCAGACGCCACCAAGTGTTTATACTTGGGATCGGACACCTCTAACACGTTAAAACCAATAGGGTATTCCATGTCTGCTGGATTAAAATAAATGACATCATCAATCCTGTCCTTTGGTATTTGATTGAGCACTTCTTCAACGAATTCTCCATGAGGATCAACAATCGCAACGCCTTTGCCATTGTTAATATCCTGAATGGCAAGATTCTTCAGAAGCGTTGTCTTCCCTGTACCGGTTTTTCCGATCACATACATATGCAACCGGCGGTCCGGCGCGCGAATGCCAAAAACTCTCCGGTTTCCCCGGAAGTTTTCTCTGGCAAAATATGTTGTGTGCGTTTCGTTTAAGGCCACGAAACAATTATACCATACATAAGCAGTAAGATAAAAATCATCTTTATTGAAGCGCTTGCCTTAACCAATCGCTATAATCAGCGTTGATGTTTGAAATAGAAATGTGAGCAATGCACGGCGTTTTATAGCTTCCAATTTGACGGATAATTTTCTCGGCTTTACTAACCTTTGAAGGGACTGTTTTTATAATCATAACTGCCTCTTCTGTTTTAGTGAGAGAATGATTCTCTGTATCCCGATACACGCTTTGAATTGGGAATATGTTCACGCATCCTGCTGCACGCGCTTCAAGAAGCACGCTGGCAATGCGCTCTCCTTCCTCTGTATCTTTGCAAGTTACGTAGAGAAAAATCATAGGTATAAGGCAAGATTTATGAACTACGATGTACGAATGATGATGCGCTATTCTTTATCCGTATATCATAACTCTTGCATCCTCACTACGTCGCCACTGGCGTGGTGAACTCTGTCTCCTTTTTTCCGCCATGGGGAACTGCGGCCAAACACCACTTGTTTTGATTATGCCACTTCATTGTTGTAACAAGCTTCGCAATACACAATTTCTGGTCCTTCAGGAGCAAACGCAGTTTCGAATGTATTGGGACAATAATCAGATCCGTGGAAATGTTTGGCTGTGTTTTGATATACAAATCTCGTGCCTGCTTGTGGAGAGCTTGTCAAGCCCGCGCAATAACATTTCCTTCTCCAAAGCTTTAAAGGAGTGCGCTGTTTTATTCTTTGATAATGGCGGCAGTTTGGGCAAAGCCGCGGCAGCGGGAGGTTGAGTAACCTATAAAATTCCAACTCATGAGGAATTATCCTGAAGGCCGTTGAACAGCTTGCCCGGCACCGAGGCGGCTTTGGTGCGGGGTTTTCATTGCATATTCCTCCATGAGCGCAACCAATAATCTGATTGAGTATATCGCCGGTCACATCTTTTATATGGTCTGGAAGGTCTTTAGACAATATAGTGATAGTATAATCCCCCATTTCGTGATCTTTCCATAAGTAACCTTCCTTCAAGGCTTGTTCCTTGGTTAAAGGAAAATATTCTTGGGTTATCGTTTCATTATATGCAAATGGCGAAAGTTCCGGAGGAAAAAACTCCCCATATTTATACATCCTCCCTTTTTTATCCTTATACGGCATTTTATTCATGTGATGGATGATTTGAGGAACAAGTTTGACATATTCTTCTTTAGAGTATTGCTTGTTTAAAATGCAGTATTGTTTGTTGCGAAGTCCGACACAGCCAAACAGATTTTGGCAGCCGTAACAATTGTAACTGTAAGAAACATCATTTCCTGAATAAACAATGATATCGCATATATATCCAAAACCATCCACCCCGCTGTCAACAGATTCATATAAAAGCTCTGCGTTTATTCCCGCTCCATAATTATCGTAAGAATCACTTATTTTTAAACCCCCATGTACAAGAAATTTGCTGTCGCGAACGTCATCTGTTAAGCGGAAACAGGATTTACAGTTATGCACATTCCATAAATAATCTCCTGTGACATCGCTGGAGTTAAAAGTGTAAGCAGACTTCCGAATAGACCGAAGCTTCAACTCTTGAAACCTTTGTTTTAAAGCTTGTAGATTCTTAAAACTCCCTAAATCAAATTCCTTGATTTTTCTCTGGTATTCCTCCTTTGAATACGGTTCGTTAAACATATAATATGATTTGTTGCGGAGGTTCGTGCAGCCAAAACAGCTTGCACAACCGTGACAGTTATAAAGAAAGAAGGAATCATTGCAGTTTTCCAAGTTTTGAGAGAAAAATACACGGTAAAGTTTTTCTGATGTTACACTTTCATAAACTAACTCGCTATTCCAGATCTGAAGCGAATCAACTGTATCTTTGCAATATATCAGCTCAGAGGAGTACGCAACGTTCTCCCCCTCAAACGAATCGAAGACAAGATAAGCATCCTTAAGAGCGCTAACGCGGTTGCAAAAGAAGCTCCTTATTGAACGGCCATTAAATACAGCAGGGAGGGGGCTTTGTCCTAAAAGCTCCTGAAACTGCGAAAAAAACGGTTTTTTAAAATTATATTCCAAACCATATTGCATCGAATCCCACTGATCAGACCACCAAATATCCCTGTCATAAACCACCAAAGGTTTGTCTGTACTAAAACCGCTTATGATATTTTTACTACTAAAGGCACATGCCCTCCGATATAAATTTCTATCATTTCTAAACATCATTCTTCGTTTAAGCCTGCACTCTGGACACCATGTAGGAGGCGGGACATTGATTTTCTTATAAAATGCAAAGTCCTCGCTCTCTATAAAGAACGAGGTTTTGCAGTTTTGGCATATTCTTTGCCCTTCTCTCATAAGATCTGTCCTGATGTTGTTTAAACTTTAGATTTGATAACAACATCGCGTCCCGACCTTCTTTACAATAGGAAAGGAGGTTAAGAATCCTCGATAGTATCGGGAGATCATCGATACTATATAGCCATAAAGTTATTATTTACCGTAACAATGCTGGCGAGTGCGGGTTTTAACGTACGAACGCTAAAACCGCAAACTATATACCACGTTCTACAAATTATGGACTCACTTAAAGAATTGGTTCCGGCGGCGGTTTTTCCTTTTCTCCTTCCGTTCCTCCGCCGGGAATGTGCCCATCCTCCCTTCCTAAAATTTCCATTTCTTCTTTCTTCATCAAGCTCTTTACCTCATCAGCAGGTAATGCATATTTTTTGTGATTTAGCGCAATAATGCTATCCTTCAACGAAAGATGCGGCGAGGGCAACACCTTTAACGTTTCCGCTGAGAAAGGATCATAAGTATTTCCGTCAATCGTCATTTTGATATAAAACTCCTGCATACCCAGATTGATCATATCCTTAGCAGTAAAAACCGGCGTCACTTCTTTCTCAAGCAGTTTTGCATCCTCTCCTCCAACCCTAAAAACCACCAGCGAGCCGGTATTGCCCAATACTGTTGCCAATACCTTGTAAGAAAGCTGTGAAGTATATTGATGGGCAACAGTGTTGCAAATACCATACTTTCGAGATTCAGAAAAAAGATTTTCAAACGTATCGGTTACTAAGTTATGAAACTCATCCACATACACGTAAAAATCCACGCGCTGCTGTTCGGGGATTTCTGCGCGATGCATTCCTGCCTGATGCAGCTTTGTGATAAACATGGATCCAAAGAAACTTGAGTTCTCTTCCCCTAACTTCCCTTTTGAAAGATTAATAAGAAGTATCTTTCTCTCATTCATGATTTTTTCCATATCTATTTTATTCTCCTTTTGGGCAAAGATATTTCTTAAGAGCGGATTTGAAATAAACTGTCCGAGCTTATTGACAAGCGGGATAATCGCATCGGTATCAAACCTCTCTGACCAGTCGGCAAACTCAATCGCCCAAAAACGCTTCACCATATCATCTTCGATAAATTCCACAACCTTCTGGCGATAATTTCTGTCAGTAAGCATAGAAATCATCCCGCGCATGGTCGCATGCGGATAATCAAGCAACGCAAGGCAGGTAAAACGGAATACATGTTCAAGACGGGGCGTCCAATTCGCTCCAAACTGTTTTTCCATAACTTCTATGAGTCCCTGCGTGGCTTGATGTTTAAGATCAGGGTGCACTTTGTGAAGCGGGTTAAATGAAACCGGATAGGCAGTATCAGACGGATCTATCAGCACTACATCGTTTATACGCTCTTGCGGCACAAAATCGAGTATATCGCTTACCAAATCACCATGAGGGTCTATTAAACAAAGGCCGTGACCATAGGCAATATCCTGCCTGATTAAGAGTTCCAGGAGTTTTGTTTTTCCGACTCCGCTTTTCCCGACCATATATAAATGGCGGCGCCGGTCACGCCGTTTAATGCCGAAAATAAACTTCTTCTCCTCAAGGGCAGCCTCATAGTTGGTCCGCCCAAAAAATGACACTTCCCTCGGGTCCACGCGCTGATAAATGGGAAGTTCGCTCGGCGGAGGAGCATATCGTACTAACTGAATTTGACCTGTTTTTACCATTATTTTAATGAGGATTAAAAATCAAAGATAAAAAACAATTTGGCTTTTGCATTTTATATAACATCCAACTCCCTTAGTACATTCTCATATTTTTTTATAATACCGCCAAGCGCGCTTGCTGTAACAGAAGTTTGGGGATCATGTGCAATTCTATTGCGCAAACGATGTACTTCCCAAAGATCATTGATACTTTTTAGCTGAAAAGCGACAGCGCTTATTCTATCACCCATTGTCTCGCCCGGGATACCTGTTTTTTTGAGAACATTATCAACAATTTTATCAGCCCTGATCACCACAAGGCTGGCGTTTTCGTCAGTTGCTGAGGCGGCGCTGGAAACAAGTTGAGCCCAATCTGCTTTTGCTATCTTATCGCGTTTTACAACGGCGCCGTCAGCGCTAAAATCCGGCATCCGAGCACTGATTTTGTCCCTATACGGAATCGTACGAATGATTGCCATGATGATGCCAAAAACAGAAAAAACAACGACAATTCCGGCAATGATTTTCAATGTTAAAATCAAAACACCCCAAAACGGTAAACGAAAAAAACGTACTATCATCGCAATAGGGTCAAAGTTTGCCGCTGCAGAAAAAATATCCATAACGATTTTACCGCTGCATCAGACGGTTTTCCTCCGCATGTTCATATGCCATTTCCATATAATTTGGTAAAATGCTCGTCATCCTCTCCTCCAAAAATGGGAAGTTCTGCCGAAGGGCCAAGTGTCTTGGATTCTTTGCGCTTGATGAGCGGAGCGGTTAATACTGTTTCATTGGGAAAGTGGTAAACGGTTGCAAGTTCTTCCGTATTTAACACCGATGTACGCCTTGCAAAATCCCATAAAAATAACGATGAGCTGTATACCCCTCCTACACGCGTTTCTTCAGGCATTCGACGTTCGCGGTAATTTATATACATACGCTGTTTCCTTCCTTCAGCCCGCTTGTTTGGAAATATAAAAGGTTTGTACACCCATTTCACCATTGTCCAAGCCTTAAAGTTATGACGAAAACTGTTTAAGCTATGGGAACTATATTGATTCATTGCGGAAATCACACCACGCCGCGCAAAAGTTGAAGAAAACACAGAACGCTCGGCTATATAAATATACCTAATAACTACTTCATATCCTGCCTTTGTAATTTTCTTCTCAATCAATTTCAGCGCTTCTGTTTCGCCCGGAGTGCGAGCAATCATCATTGGAGCTCCTTCTTCTTGCTCACTAATACTGGCCTTCTTTTTCCCAACAGAGGTTCCCTCTTTTAACTTTTGAACAACCGCATCAGCCTTTTTCTGCCACCCGTTATCAGCCGGCCGTGCAAGAATCTGAATTAAAATATTTTCTCTTTTATCAATTTTCTTCAATGCCTCTAAAAGAGCAGAAATCGGATCAATATACTCAAATTCGTTTGGAGATTCAAACTCTCCATAGGTTCTAATCGGATAACAATCTTCTCTCTCAAGCAACAATTCAGTCCCCCAAAGATCATATCCGGCGGCATACAGACCGCTTAACGATGGTGGAAACCTATTCATATAATCATGGGTTGCGATAATCTCGAGATCAGGATATTGAGCGTAAAGCTGCGCTTCAACAGACCTTTGGAGTTTCCTCGTCGTTCGGATAAAATAATGAAGTTCTCCTCCAAGACTTACAATTTCAAAACTAAACCACAGCGGCACTTCTCCGTGCCAGTATTTTTCAATCTTATCGCTCGGAGCATTGCGCAAACCATGCATATTTGCAAAAAACTGTTCCATCCCGCGCGGCCCTCTGATCAGGGCACGGGGAACCCGAACTTCAAGGAGTACCCATTCCTGCGATCTCTTAAAATAGGTACGGGTATAGTTAAGCCATGTTCCAACAAACACTGTAAAAGTCAGCGGCGGAAGCCAAATCCACCAAAAACGAATTAAGAATCCAAGAGCAGGGCCGAAAGATGGAAACAGATCCTTGTATATCTCAACAAATGTCATAAAGGATGGCTTTATTGATCCTGCAGCTTCCTTTTATCACGCCTTAAAGGCAAAAAGAAAATGAGATATAGCGCAATTTCTAAGAAAGAAGCGTGTAAGTGCCGTTGTCACTCAAAGTGAAATGTTTCCTGTTTTGAAGATTTGTGACAACAGTACTTTTCTTTACCAGCCGCTGCTGACATACCTCTTGAATAATCTTTTCTTCAGTGGCAGGACCGTTTTTCAATATCTTTATTATAACATCTTTAACAAATCCCGGCTCATAACCCCAAGAATGCAGCGCGTAAAGCCCCCGCCCCACCAGTACAAAACGATCGTCTTTAATAAGCTCATTATGCACTGTCTGCACATGCACCGGACGATTGACGGTTTCCTTTATACGACGAGCAATTTCAGTAAAATGTAACGGCTCATCAGCCTTTTTAAGCGCGATATATGCTTCATCTTTCATCCCGCGCGGTTTAACGAAGGAGCAAGAAATGTGCCCGTATTCACCCCAACTGTTCCTCCATATATTTTTTGTTATTGCAATGAACGACAAAAGAGCGTTGCCCGTATGGACGTGTATGCCGGCCTCGTCAAGGCGCTTCCTTAAAAGCGCTAAGAATTCATCCTCATTATATGCTTCTTCCCGAAGTTTCAAAACGTGAGTAAATTCCTGAAGCGCTTTTTCAATTCTTTCATCGAAATATTTCTTATGCTGCCACCTGGAATAGAAAAATTTATTATCTTTTCTGCGCTCTGCGCCATCAAAAAGCTCCAACAAAAAGAGAGTCAAATTGCTTGCCTTTGGAGCCCCGAACACGGCTTCCTTTAAAATATGATGCTCTGGAATGACAAAACCGCGATCTTTAAAAAGGCCCTCCAAAAACATAAACGCCTCATCAAGCAGTGAAAACTCATCGGACTCAGTAATCTTTCGCAAACTGTCATTCTCAATCTGTCGTACACGCTCCCTGGTAATTCCCCTTTTTCTGCCTATGGCCTCGAGCGTCATGGCAGATTTTCCAAATAAACCGTAACGCTCTTCGATTATTTTCTGAATACGGGGAGGGAGCGCCTTGATTACCTTTTTTACCTGTTGTTCAAATTGAAGAATGGTTTTTGGCATGCCGACATATTACCACGATGTATAAATTTAATCAACCCCCCAACTCAAAAAAGCAAAATACGTGTCTTACATAACTGGCCCAAAATATATACTGCCGCTGGAAATGTGAAAAAGAGAGATTACATCATAAACACTGAAACATCGCTTTTTTGAGTGTGGCGCTCATATTTTTACAACCCAAAAACAAAACGAGCCGCTTTTTGGCTCATCTCTTCCGTATGTTTTCCTGTGCCGCTAAGAAGTTATTGATCACCGCAATGTACCTTAAACACACCCACTCCCTAGATAGCAATACAACATATCTTATAGGTGTAGGCCTGGAACAGTTTCACCAGCCCCTTTGTATGCAAGAAAGGAAGATTTCATTGTGATAGACTCTACTATCCCAAGCGCAGCCATCATCGTAATAAAAAGGGAGCCTCCGTAACTCATAAATGGCAGGCTAATTCCGGTAATGGGGAAAAGTCCTGTATTCATGCCAACATGTATCATGATATGACTTGCAATCAGCGCCATAATTCCGACAATAACCAGTTGGGGAAAATTCCCTTCGGCTCTTAGTCCTATCGCAAAAAGACGCCAAAAAAGAATGCCAAAAAGAGCAAATACAACAAACGCTCCCAATAACCCCCACTCTTCAACGAATGCCGCAAAAATAAAATCGGTTTCCGATTCAGGTAAAAACCTCAGCCGCGACTGTGTTCCATACCCAACGCCTTTACCAAATAACTCTCCAGATCCAACGGCAATCGTTGACTGTATCGCGTGATATCCACTGCCTTGTGGATCAGCATAGGGAGAAAAAAAATAAATGACGCGTGATTTTTGATCCGGATTTAAGAAAAACACCCATGACCCCGCCACAACAAATATGGTCACCAGCGCAAGAACAATAAATTGCTTCATATTAACACCCGAGAACAAAACCATCCCGCCCCAAATAGCAGCAAACACAAACGCAGTTCCTATATCGGGTTGTCTCACAACCAGCATAAACGGGATACCCGCGTAAATGGCAGACACAATGAGATGTTTTGAAAGAGCTATTTCCACATGCCTGCGCGCAAAATACTTTGAGAGTACAAGTATAAGAATCAACTTCATGAATTCAGACGGCTCGAGTGAAAAAAACGAGAAATGAAACCAGCTCTGCGCCCCCCTCACTGCTGTTCCCGCAATAAACAACGCCAAAAGAAGCCCGACACCAAATACATAGCTGAGCATAAGAAACGTCGTGTTGGACTCAAAAATATGCCAGTCAATCATGGAAAACACAAAGAAAACAAGTGCCCCAATGCCAATCAAGATGAGTTGTTTCGAAAAATAATAATCCGTCCCGCTTTCCCCTATGGATTTCATGGTTAAAAGCCCAAAAAATATAAGAGGCAGGATACTTAAGAATAATATCCAATCAAAATTCCTAAAGCGACGCTTCATATGGATGACGTAATAAGAAACGTAATGAGATTCGGTGCTGCCAACCGAAAACCTTCAGGCCATGCAAAAACTGCGGTTTCTCGGCCAGATCCCTTTATTTCATCGATCACGGTTCGCGAAATTGCATACACATTTTCCTGCTCATCATGCAGAAAGACAGCCACCACGATATTTTTTACTGGAAAAATTGAAGCGTTTTCAACTATCGCATCAACGCGCGGCGAGGATCCTGTAACAAACTGGTGTTCTACCACATTCACTGGCGGAGGAATTTGTTCGATGCGTTCCCATTTTGGAACAACAAGTTCAAGTTCTACCCGTTCAGGGTCGCGTAAACCAACACGTACATTTGGCTCAAAAATCAATGCTTTCTCTCCCGGAAAAAGCATGATGCTTCCATTTTTAGAGAAAATCAAAACTGCTTTGTTGTCATATGCTTTCAACACATAATTGGCCTTACCGCTGAGCAATTGATTGTTGTTTTGGACCAGTGCCCCTATGTCGTAGAGGCCTTGGCTGATCTTAAAAAATCTCTTCCACAGCTGTATTGGCTTTTTTGGCAGTTCTATAAGACATTCCGTAGGACAAGAACCGCCGCAATCAATACCTTTCTCATCACGATTCTGTATGCCATCACGACAAGTCCCATAAGTAAGGATAAAATAAAGAAGGCCCCCCACAATAAGAATCGCAATAGATCCAAATAATACTATTCCGACAAGTTGCCTTTTTATCCTCCAAATTTGCATATGTTCAATATATCACCGGCAACCAGAAGAAAAAAGTTCAGGAGGTGTTCCCGATGTACTCAAAAAACTCCAGCAAACTGGAGTTTTTTGAGTAGAAACAGCAATGCCCGCGCCAACATTGCATGCCTAGAGCTGACGGCTACCTATGTTCTCCTGATGAGTATCATGGGCAAAGCTGGACAGGTCACCGATCAGTAACCCTGCCTTCCGGCAGATAAGTATTCAGGTTATGAAATACAGAATCCTGGCGGCTACCTACTTTCCCCTGATGAGTATCATCGGCTCAATCGCATTTCACTTCCGAGTTCGGAATGGGATCGGGTGGTGCTACGACGACGAGCCACCAGGATTCTAAATTCCATTTGTCATGACAAATGACGAAATCTAAACCTAAATTCACCGGGTAAATCCGAAATCGCGACTCATTCTGGATCAGGATTTCGGATGAGTCAATTGTCAATGGTTAGTTGTCAAATGAACCGATAAAATTGCTCAGCAATTTTATCGGTTCCGGCACTCTGTCGGAGTGGATACGATCATTAGTACTCCTCGGCTGAAATCCTTGCGGATCTTACACCTAGAGCCTATCAACCTCGTAGTCTTCGAGGGATCTTAAGATTCCTAATCTTGGGGCCGGCTTCCCGCTTAGATGCTTTCAGCGGTTATCCGTTCCCGACATAGCTACCCAGCGCTCCAGCTGGCGCCAGAGCTGGTAGACCAGAGGTCAGTTCTTCCCGGTCCTCTCGTACTGGGGAAGACTCCCCTCAAGAATCAAAACGCCTGCAGCAGATAGGGGACCAACCTGTCTCACGCATGTTATCACTTATTACTAAGTGCATTGGACTATATCTTCTCTCGCAAATAGCAAGAGGTCAGCGTGTAGCCTCTACGGGGCCATCCGCCCGGAGCAGATGGTTCCCTCGGTATTGTCCGTCTCCACTTTTGAATTTCGCTGTATTATTGATATTTCTAAATGTAATGAAACTCAAAAATTGGTTTGTCCCTCACTAATGCCTAATTGACAAAAGTGGGGCTGGATTTTACCGATATAGCTGACTTTTTCTTCTCTTCTTCCGGCTTTTAGGAATTGGAAAAAGAGAGACCGCCGTGATTTGATTGGACATTTTTTCCTATTTGTTAGACGAAAAGAAATGCTGCAAGCGGATTCAGACTGTAAAACGTCCTTTACTAAAAGCTAAAAGCTCATAGCCAAAAGATGCTTTACGGTCTGAACCCAGCTCACGTGCCCTTTTAATTGGCGAACAGCCAAACCCTTGGGAGCTGCTTCACCCCCAGGATAGGACGAGCCGACATCGCTGTCGTTTTTACTACTATTGCTAGTAGGATCGGACTATATCTTCATCCTGCTGATCTGAAAGCAGGAGATCGGCGTATTAGCTAATCAATTCTTGATTAACTCTATCCTCTTTTTCACAAGAAATTGAAGGATAAGTCTCTACAGGGTCATTACCTCATTTGTATATCATGGAAGGAAAAATTCAACGATGACAGATCTCTGTAATGAGGTAAGACTTCCCACGGTATTGTCCATACATATATGTTACCATGCTATTTTCATGGTTGGCTCGTATGGAGTCCACCGTTATAAGCCGATTTATTTTTTGTATGGCATCGCTGCCATAGACACCCCGATGTTCAAGGTGCCGAACCCCGCCGTCGCTATGGACGCTTGGGCGGGACCAGCCTGTTATCCCTGGAGTAACTTTTATCCGTTGAGCTTCCGCGGCGTCTAATGCCAACGGTCGGATCACTATGTTCTGCTTTCGCATCTGCTCGACATGTCCGTCTCACAGTCAAGCCGGCTTATGCCATTACACGACCAGCGCGATTTCCATCCGCGCCTAGCCGACCTTAATAAACTCCTCCGTTACCTTTTAGGAGGAACGCGCCCCACGTAAACTACCCGCCAGGTACTGTCTCCCCGCGTTTTTGCCGCTGAGATTAGAATCTAACTCTTTCAAGATGGGTGTTTCATTGGCGACTCCACTCCAGCCGAAACCAGAGTTTCAACGTCTCCCCACTACGCTACGCATGAAAGACCTAAACCCAATACCAAGTTATAGTAAAGCTTCCAGGGTCTTTCCGTCTAGCTGCAGGTAACCGGCATCTTCACCGGTATTGCATTTTCACCGAGCTCCTCCCCGAGACAGTTCCCCAGTCGTTACGCCATTCGTGCGCGTCGGAACTTACCCGACAAGGAATTGCGCTACCTTAGGACAATTATAGTTATTGCCGACATTGACGAGGGCTTATACAACCCAGCGCTCCGCGCTGGAAATCCCAATGACAAAATCCAAATGACCAATTTTTGACATTTGAGCATTGACATTTGAGCTTCCCGGTGCGAAGCACCAGTCGCATTTAACCTTCTCGCATTGGTCAGGCGTCACCCCCTATACATCCTCTTACGAGTTCGCAGGGAGCTGTGTTTTTGATAAACAGTCGCCAGGGATACTTTCGCTGCGGCCCCGGATTGCCCAATGGTAGGGGGAAGAGATCAGATCTCTTCCCCGACGAAGATTGCGCGATCTTGCCATTCGGCCATGATCGCCTCTTATTCTTCTTCTGTTTGGGATTTTTCGCCCTCTTCTTGGGGCTCCATTATTCCCTCCTTTTCCACCATTGGACAATCTAGGGCGGGCCTTATTCCGAAGTTACGGCCGCTTTTTTGCCGAGTTCCTTAGAGAGGAATCACTCGTTCGCCTTGGTCTGCTCGACCTGCCCACCTGTGTCGGATTACGGTACGGTCCCATTACTGCTTAGCTCATAGAAGTTTTTCTTGGAAGGCTCTTCAATAGAATTTACCTTGCCGTAGCGCGGCATTTTCGCACAGCGCGAGAATCGGGCTTTAAACCCAGTGCTCCGGATTTGCCTAAAGCACATCTCTGAGCTGCACGAACGCGAATCCAATAACACGCTCTATGTTATATCCTCCGTCACTCCATAGAATGCAATAACAGGGTCACGGAATATTAACCGTGTGTCCATCGACTGCGGCTTTCGCCATCGTCTTAGGACCGACTAACCCTTGGCTGATCACCATTGCCAAGGAAACCTTGGGCTTTCGGCGTCGGGGGATCTCACCCCGATTGCGGTTACTTGTGCCAACATTCTCTCTTCTGAACGCTCCATTCCGGCTCGCGCCGTAAACTTCACTGCATTCAGAATGCTCTCCTACCACCGCTGCGCAGCAGCGGAAATTCAAATGACAAAATCCCAATGTCAAATTTGACATTTGAGCTTTGATATTTGATCTTCCCGATGCCGCGCATCGGTCCGCATCTTCGGTACTATGCTTAGCCCCGATTATTTTCGGCGCAAAATCTCTTGACGAGTGAGCTGTTACGCACTCTTTAAAGGATGGCTGCTTCTAAGCCAACCTCCTCGCTGTCTAAGAAATTTTACTACCTTAAAATGCACTTAGCATACCCAACCGCATCACATGCAATGTGATATGGCTAGGCGTCCCATAAGGGACAGATTTAGGGACCTTAGATGGCGGTCTGGGCTGTTTCCCTTTCGACCGATGGAGCTTAGCCCCCATGGTCTAACTATTCAGTTATGTAATGCCTGGCATTCGGAGTTTGATAGGTATGTCGAGATTGCTCCCTATACATACCTTCCAGTGCTCTACCTCCAGGAAAAAACTGAACGCTAACCGTAAAGCTATTTCGGAGAGAACCAGCTATTACCAGGTTCGATTAGCTTTTCACTCCTTACCACAGATCATCCGATGGTTTTGCACCACCAACCGGTTCGGGCCTCCTGCCGGTTTTCACCGGCATTCACCCTGTCCATGGCAAGCTCACCTGGCTTCGGGTCTATCTAACACCCCCATAAACGCGCTATTAACACTCGGTTTCCCTGTGCCTTCGGACTCAAACGTCCTTAGACAAGGGATATTAGATAAGTCGTTGGCTCATTCTTCAATAGGCACGCCGTCACCCCGAGCAATATTGCTATTGCGAGGGGCTCCGACTCCTTGTAGGCAAACGGTTTCAGGTTCTATTTCACCGCCCTCACCGGGCTGCTTTTCACCTTTCCCTCACGGTACTTGTTCACTATCGGTCTTGGAAAGTATTTAGCCTTAGCCGTTAGTTCGGCTCGATTCTCCCAGCCCATTCATGTGCCGGGATACTCAAGAAATCATTAAGGAGTGCAAACCCTTTTCGCATACAGGACTGTCACCTTCTATGGTTGTCCTTTCCAGGATCTTTCTGCTAAGAATTTGCATTTGTAACTCCCCTTGAAACACGCCTCGTGCGATGAAAATATCCCGCACAAAGCATGGTTCAAGATTAACGATCCTTACAACCTCCAGCCCCACTTTCTGACAATAATCCTTCTTGGCACTATACATTTCTTCGCACATTATATGTCAGAAACATATTTGATTATTTACAGAAAGTGGAGCTGGATTTGGGCTTCTCCCTTTTCGCTCGCCGCTACTAAGGGAATACCAACCGCTGCCTTGCAGCGGAAATCCGAAATCCTAAATTCGAAATCCGAAACAATATCCAATATATATATGCATGCTCAATCCAAAACGTTTTGCTTATTTGAATCTGGAATTTTAAATTTATTTCGATTATCGATATTCAAGTTTCGTGCTTCCGTTGCAAAGCAACGGTATATGTTGGTCTCTTTTCCTCTGGGTACTGAGATGTTTCACTTCTCCAGGTGCACCTCCCGACATATCGCCGGGATAACACTGTTTTCACAGTGCTGGGTTCCCCCATTCGGAAATCGCCGGGTCAAAGGTTGCTCGACACCTCACCGACGCTTATCGCAGCCAAGCCACGTCCTTCGTCGCCTTTCCAAGCCTAGGCATCCACCGTTCGCCCTTATTATCCACTCCGACAGAATGTCGGATTCAGGTCACCAATATGATCTTTTGACCGCTCAAAAGTGGTGACCGCACAACGCGTATGCGTTGTAGATTTTTTTACCTGCTTCTATATGTTTTCAAACAACTTTCCCTTCCAACAAAAAACCGCCCATCAGGCGGCCCTCCACACGACCAAAAACCGATCCTTATGTGGGTGACTCGCCTTCTCTATAATATATGCCGAATCTCATATCGTATCTGTCATTATAATTTTAATATTCTATATGTCAAGCAAAACAAACAAAAACAATGTGGGTAAGTATGGAAAAACCCCGAAATTCAGGGTTTTTTCACTGGAAATCTGGGGACCTTTTATCGTTACCTCCCAGAAATATCACTCTTGAGGCGCTCTATGAATCGGGCAGCTTGTTCCTTTCCGCCAAGCCCAAACGCAAGACCACCCGCAATAGCAATCATGGAAACCAAACCGATAAACAGTGTCCTCGCAAACGCCTCGGCAATACTCAATTGATCAAGAGCAGCGAGAATGGCAAAAATCCATATCGCCCACTTCGCGATACCTCCAAGAAGAGAAGCCGAGGGAAGACGGGCTGCCTTTGCAGACCCTTCAACGACTTTTTGCAAAGCTCCGCCAATCAACGAGGCAGAAACCAGAATAATAGCGGCAACAATCACGTTTGGTAGATACAGGGCAACTCTTCGGAGAAACTCGGTTACCTGATCAAGCTCAAAAACATCAACCGCAGCAATAAGGAAAACGATAATGAAAAACCATCTCACCAATCCTCCAATAAAAGCGCCGGAATCAAGGCGAAAACCGGCTCGGGAAAATGGATCCTCTGCTCCAAGACTTTTCAGCGCCTGATCAACTTTTAATGCCTTCACAATTTGAGCAACAACTTTTCCCAAAGCCACCGCAACGAGCCAACCAACCAAAAAGATCATTATTGCGCCGATCAGTTTTGGAAGGAAAGCAATAACTGCTGTGCCTAGGGATGATAAAACGTTTAATATATCCTGTAGTGGATTTGCCGAATACATATTATTTTTTAAAATGATTTGTTATAAGACCTTTCTTTTATTTTACCACCTGCGCCGCGCCTTACGTATCCTTTTCTCGTTGTGGATAACAAAAACGCGTATATGCTTTATTTTTAAAGCGTTTTGGAACTACAAACATAAGTTGAAGGCAACAGCCATACACAGTTTGTTTGAATAAAAAGGCCGCTCCGGTATTCGGAACAGCAAGATGTGTAGTATTCCGCCTCCATCATTAGTTCTATAAGTATCGGAGAGAACATGATAATCAAAAAAGCAATAAAGAAAACGCTGCGATCCTGTCATTCGGAACAGTGTAGAAATCAAATACTTCAGAAGACCCATGGTTACTCCTTTCTTTTTCTCTTGAATTTTAAAATAACTGATACAGAAGCATAACAAGGCATACGAGCGCAACAACGATAAACGCACCAAAAAATACTTATATAAAACATCAATAAGTATGTTGAGCCGAATCTCGTTGCCTCCGAAATAAACAGGCACAGTAATGCTCGACTCAACCATCCTCTTGGCAATACTGCCAGTAATATCCATCTCTTGTTCAGATATAATTAATTCGCAAAAGAAAAAGCCCTCGGCGCGATGTTGCCACGCCGAGGGCGAACGATTTCAAGGAGCAAAGGTTCCCAAAGGATTCAGGAACCAAGGCCCCAAGGACTGGAGCTACTTGCGGACGGCCGCGAACCGGCAGATCTCGTCAAAGTCGTACCCGAACCAGAACAGTTCCAGGTAGCGCCTCGAACCGAACCTGCCGAGGCCCGGAACGTCGCGGTTGCCGTACCGGTTCTGCCAGACGGAACCAGAGGCGACAACCGTGAATTCGCGCTGGACTTCCGGATACTTCTCGCCGAAAGCGAGAAGCTCTTGAAGCTCGGCCGGACGATAGCCCATCATGTCGAGCTCGCGGAGCGCCTCGTCGGTTGAGATGCACCGGTTGAAGTGGATGGGCTCCACCGCAATCTCGGCCGTGCCCTTCCGCTTGGTCGGGAAGTTGCGGGAGGTAATGTCGGAGTTGGCCAAGTCGTAGCGACCGGCCTTGACTCCGTCCTCCACGCTCCTTCCGTAATCCACGGAGAGGGGGTAGGTGTTGCTCGCCTTTGCCGAGGCTTCGGCGGGCAGACCAGCAGGCATATTGTCCGGCGTAAGCGCCTTGCGGAGAACTCGCGCGAGCGACTCACCGTTTTGCGTCCAGCCGTGCGCAACATTGGAGTCGATGTCGCGCGGCAGTGCCCGTAGAACTGCCGCCTGAAACTCAATATAGCTACCAGTCACGTAAGAGATGGTTCCATGCTTTATAGTCATGGCTGTTCCTTTTTTTCGGGTTTGGATTTTGCCGCCCCATTGCAGCCCAGAAAAGACATACATCTCCTCGGGGCTGCAATGGAGATACTGCAAGCAGCTATATAAAAGTGCTGTTTTTAACTACTATAATGTTGACATGTTATACCCTATCTGTCAAGCAACACATAGCGGGTATGCGGGATGCCCGCGCTCCACTTTCTTAATTCTGACAATGTTTCGTTTGGTGTCTTTATACAACTCCGCTCGTACCTACTTTATCAAAAATTCTTGAAAAAGAGAAGTGCCGCCGCTTTGCGGCGGCTACGCCTCAGCAAAATTTTCTTCTCCAATTTTCGGATTTCGCGCGCCCCCAAAAAACCAAATAAGGAAGAAGAAAATTTTGCTTTCGGCGTTTTGCCCTAACGGGCAGGCAGAGATATTGAATAAAAAGACCAGCCGTTGATATGATCGCGGGCTGGCTAGCTATTAATGTAGTACTTTTTTACCTAAGCCATTATCTGGGTAATCTAAGCCAATTGGCTTAGATTACCCTTGTTAAATGCTTGACCAAAGAATGATTTAATAGTATATCTAAGACAGAGACTTTGGGTGAGCCTGTACCTTAACAAAGGAGGAAATCATGAATAATGAACATACCCGCAGAGTTTATGAACTCAGTTTCTATCCACACGCATACTGTATTGGACGAATCCCCGCGGAAACAAAGTTAGATCCAAGAGAATGCACAGATGAAATGATAAAGGAGATAGGTGTTCCGGAACGTTTTGGAAATTTAATAAAATTTAGATTTCCAAAACGTGATTCACATATAATAGACCGCCCTCTCTTTTTTCTATTTTGGAGCGCGAAACGCGCAGAGTGGGTGGCGTTTTTCGTACTTGATCGTCCAGCTGCTGATTTTGTTGACGAAACAAACTACTTCTATGCGCATGCATTAGATGATAAAGCGCGCAGGAAACTCCTTGAAGCATTTGATATATCTCTTACAGAAGAATTGCTCAAGCGAGTTGATAAATTAAGTCCAACAGAACTTGAGGCTATGCGTGATGGAGGTTAGGGCAATGGATAGAGAATTAGAAAAGATTGTTGCTCTTTACAAAACGGCCGCTTCTCTCAAGGAAATGCCGCGACATGGATGGATCATGGAAGGAGCATCACTCCAAGAAAGTGATTCGGTGGCGTCACATTCTTTTTGTGTCGCTCTTATCAGTCATTTTACTGCTTCAGCGCTTGCCATGCGTTTCCGGGACATTAACTCTGTGAAAGTTGTGAGCATGGCGATATTCCATGATCTTGGAGAATGTGCGACCGGGGAGATCGCGACCGGAATAAAGAGATGGATCGGATGCAATTTTCCTACGCAGTCTGTAGTAGAAAAGATGGAACACGAGTTTCTAGCGAAACTCCTCAAAGATCTACTTGGAAATTGTGAAGTGCTGAGGTTGTCGGAAGAATATGAACAAGGGAGCACCCGTGAAGCAAAGATTGTTAAGTTCGGAGATGTCCTTGATGCCTTCGGCCACGCAAAGCTCCGCTTAAGAAGAACATTTCCTCAATATTTAGAACACGCCCGAGCCGTCCTTTCGCAATCTACCCCCGGCGATCCAGAAGGAGCCTGCGGTCTGATTTTAGCACAATGGTTGTCGGATGTAGAAGAAAAATGGGATTCTGTTGAAAAAACACGTCCATGGGCCCTGTGACGAAGTATTTGTGAGAAATATACGACGATACCAGCCCGCGATCATATCAACGGCTGGTCTTTTTATTCAATATCTCTGCCTGCCCGTTAGGGCAAAACGCCGAAAGCAAAATTTTCTTCTTCCTTATTTGG
>C687J35504_10000473_pt1 | contig 29043 bp, 23 predicted proteins | sample RifCSPhighO2_02_FD_35504 | JGI IMG/M metagenome (IMG submission 35504) | reverse complement strand
CTGGCGCTGGTGTCCTCGGTCAACCGCCCGCAACTGCGGATCAACCTTGATCTTTACCACACCCAGATCGGCGAGGGCGATCTGGTGCGCTGGTGCGAAAAGTGCCTGCCGTGGATCGGTGAAGTGCAGGTCGCCGACAACCCAGGCCGGTGCGAGCCGGGGACGGGCGAGATCAACTATCACGGCGTTGCAAAGGCGCTGAAGGCGATGGGCTATGCGGGGCCGGTGGGCCTTGAATCCTTCGCCGCAGGCGATGCCGAAGCCGCGCTGACCGCCTTCCGCAACGCATTTACGGTGTAATCATGGTTCACAAAGCCAACCGCCCGACCGTCCACGACATGCGCGCCATGAAGGCGCGGGGTCAGAAAATCTCGATGCTGTATGTCACCACGCTGGACGAGGCCGCCGCCGCCGACGCTGCGGGCATCGACATGCTTTCCATCGAAAGCCGCTTTTTCACCCCCGAAATGCGCGAAGCTGCGGGGCGGTGTTTCGTGCAGGTCGGACTGCCCTTTGGCCCCTATGGCAGCCTTGCCACCGCCGAAGATTACCTGCGTGCGGCGTTCAAGTTCACCGCGATGGGCGGCGACTGCTTTTACTGCGCGGCAAGTCTGGATATCCAGAAAGCCTTGTGTGACAACCACATGCCGGTCGTCGCCCATGTCGGCCTGATCCCGTCCTATATCACATGGACCGGCTGGCGTGCGGTGGGCAAAACCGCGCCCGAAGCCCGCGCCGTCTGGGACCACGTCAAACAGTTGGAGTCCATCGGCTGCTTTGGCGCGGAACTCGAAGTCGTGCCGGATCGTCTGGGCGCGCTGATTTCGGCCAACACGCCGATGATCATGCTGGGCATGGGCGCAGGCCCGGGGGCCGACGCGCAATATCTGTTCGCCGAGGATGTCTTGGGCTGCACCGATGGCCACAAACCCCGCCATGCCAAGACCTATCGCAATTTTGCCGCCGAGTATGACCGGCTGCAACAAGAGCGTGTTGCCGCATTTTCCGAGTTTATCGCCGATGTGCAGACCGGCACTTACCCTGCGCCGCAGCACAATGTGCCGATGGCCGATGACGAATTCACCGCTTTCAAGGCCGGACTTGGCCTTTAACCCGAAGGAAACACCATGCTGAACGTAGGACTTCTGGGCGCAGGCCGCATTGCGGGCGTCCATGCCACGGCTATCACCACCAACCCCGGCAGCCGTCTGGTTGCCGTATCGGATATCAATGCGGATGCTGCCGCCAAGCTCGCAGCGCAATACGGGGCCGAAGCACGCACGACGGACGCCATTCTGAACGATCCGGCGATTGATGCGGTGCTGATTGCCACCTCGACCGACACCCACTCCGACCTGATTGAGCGTGCAACCGCCGCCGGCAAGGCCGTGTTGTGCGAAAAGCCTGTCGATCTGTCGCTGGAGCGCGCGCTGGCCTGCCAGAAGGCCGTGGCCACCAATGGCCGCCCCGTGATGATCGGTTTCAACCGCCGCTTTGATCCGAACTTTGCCGCACTGAAAGCTGCCGCCGACAAGGGCGAGATCGGCAAGACCGAGTTGCTGTCTGTCACCTCGTTCGATCCCGCACCGCCGCCGGTGGCCTATATCAAGGTGTCGGGCGGGCTGTTCCGTGACATGATGATTCATGATTTCGACATGGCGAATTTCATCATGGGTGCTGCTCCGGTTTCGGTGATGGCGGTCGGCACCTCCATCGTGGACCCCGGGATCGGGGCCGCTGGCGATGTAGACACGGCTGTGGTGACGCTGACCTATGCCGACGGGCGGATCGCGGTGATCAAGAACTCGCGCCGTGCGGTCTATGGCTATGACCAGCGGCTAGAGTTGCTTGGCTCGGTAGGGCTGTTGCAGGCACAGAACATGCTGGAAAATACGGTGGTGAAATCGACCACCGCAGGGGTAACGGGGGCAAAGCCCACCTACTTTTTCCTCGAACGCTATATGCCCGCCTATGCCGCCGAATGGGCAGCCTTTGTTGCAGCCGTAAACGGGGGCGCTGCGCTTCCCGTCACGCTGGCCGATGGCGTTGCGGCCCTTGCCATGGCCGAAGCGGCAACCCGCTCTGCCAAATCCGGCCTGCCGGTAAGCTTGGCAAGCGTCTTGGCCTAAGCTTCGGATCAGGGGCGCAGCCAAAGGGTTGCGCCACCTATGCAGGACTTCCGAGAGCGGTTGCAGACCAACCTTCGGGACTGCGCCGTCTCGGGCGTTCAAACGCATCCAACAGGCTGACACGCACGCATCTGCGGCCCAAGTGTGTGTGTGTTACAGACCCGATAGGCAAGGCTCTGCAAGTCGCGCAAAACCCGACGGCCAAGCGCGAAAGCCGGATCATCTTGTCCTTGTCTGGCTGACAGCGGCAAGCCGCACCGGATCTGGCATGCTCTTTGACGGCTTAATGCCAAAGAGCATGCCAGACCTTCAGCACAGTTTACAGGATGAAATCCGAGGACGTCAGCGCCGTGACCCCGGCAAGGAACAGGTCAAAATCTGCGATACCGTCGCCGTTGGTGTCGCCTTGAACATGCGCTCCGTCCGCGGCCACCTCATAGCGCAGTTGCCCTGCCGACAGCCCGAACCCCGCCTCGCCGATGAAGGAGAACGCCTGATTGCCACCCTTGGCAGAGCTGGCGTCAATCAGATGCAGATCGACGTCATCAACCAGATGGGCAAAGTCGGCAATCGTATCAAAGGCTTCGCTGGCGGTCTTGAAGATGAAAACGTCAGAACCACCGCCTCCGGTCAGGATATCGCTGCCCAGACCGCCTGTCAGCTCATCCTTCCCTTCTCCGCCAAGCAGAGTATCACTGCCAGCCCCACCCAAAAGCTTGTCAGACCCCGAGCCGCCAGAAATAAGGTTGTCCAGCGTGTTGCCCGTGCCGATGAAATCATCGGCTCCCTGATAGGCCAGTGCTTCGACATTGCTCCCAAGGGTGAACTTGGCAAGGGTCGTGAGTATCGTATCGATACCGCCGTTGGCGGCCTCGATCACGACATCGGATTTGTTGTCTACGTGGTAGCTGTCGTTGCCCGCCCCGCCGGTCATCCTGTCGGCATGGGTGCCGCCGTTCAGGGTGTCATTGCCATCGTTGCCGACGAGGGTATCCTTGCCGCCAAGACCAAGCAGCATGTCGTCGCCCGTGCCGCCCGTCAGCAGATTGGCCGCAGCCGTTCCGGTCAGGGTGACGCCGGTCTGAACCGGCTCATCCGCACCATTGATCGTGATCACAAGGCTGGCTGTGGTGCCATCAACCGATGTCACCGTCAGATTGTCCTGCACCGATGTGCCGCCCGCCAGAGCCTGAACCGCCGCAAGCGAAGTGTTCAGGGTATAGGTCCAGTTGCCAGCGACATCCAGCGTGGCTGCGCCGTAAAGGCCGGTCAGGGTTCCTGCAACAAAGGCGGCCTCGCCTGCATCCACATCCGCGATGGTCAAAGCCCCGCTTGCCTGCACCGTGGCGTCTTCGGTCACGCTGCCCGTCGCAGCACCGCCAATCACCGCAGCGTCGTTGACCGCAGCGATGGTCAGGGTGTTTGAGGCGTCAATACTTGCCCCAAGGGCATCGCTGACCAGATAGGACAGCGTCAGCGCCCCATTGAAGTTTGCCTCGGGCGTCACGGTCCAAGTGCCATCCAGATTGTCAACAATACTTCCGGCACTGACCGTCACGCCAGAGACGGACAAAAGATCGCCATTGCTGTCCGAGAACCCGTCAAGAAGGTCGGCTTCGGAAATCACGGTCGCGATGTCCTCGGTGCCGGTCAGCACGGCGCTTGCAGAGCCGGTTGGGGCGCTGTTGGGCGGCACAAATTCAACCCGTGTCCCGTCGGCAAATTCCAGAGCCTCGACCCCGGTCATGATCGCGTATTGGGCTGTGGTCAGGTTGGTGACGGTCACTTGCGACGTGCCGGGCGATACGACGAAATTCGTGACATTGTAGTCAGCCGCAACGCCCCCAACCATCACGGTGTCATAGCCGGCCTCGCCCATCACCGCATCGAATTGCGTGTGGCCGATAGCCTCGGTCCCGCCGCCGATATGGATGATGTCATCGCCCGCTCCGGCATTGACCAGATCGAACCCCGCGCCACCGTCTATGATATCGTTGCCATCAAGGGCCACGATGGAGTCCTTGCCATCAAGGCCATAGATCACATCGGCGGCGGTGGTGCCTGTCAGGGTGTCGGCAAGCGTGGTGCCATAAATCGCCGGGCCGCCCGCAGCCTCATCCAGACCGTTGATCGTGATGGTAATGGCCGAGGTCGTGCCGTCCAGTGATTGCACCTCGATAGTGTCGGTCAAGGTCAGGCCCGCATCCAGCGACCCCAGAGCGGCGGATTGGGTATCCAGCGTGTAGGTCCAATCGCCAGCCGCCGTGATCGTGGCCGCGCCATAGCTGCCTGCAACGGTTTCGGCGACAAAGGCCGCCTCGCCGGTGTCGATGTCAGTCACCGACAGCGCGCCGGTTGCAATCAGGGCGCGGTCTTCGGTCACTGTGCCACTGACAACCCCCGTGATAACGGCGGCGTCATTGGCACCGGTGATGGTGACCGAAACGGCGCTTGGCGTGATCTCGGCCCCGTCGGTCACCGAGATGTCTTGCGTGACCACAAGCGTCTCGCCTGCTGCCAGTTGCTGATAGGCGGTGCCGGTGGCGTCAAATGTCATCTGGCCCGTGGCGGCATCATAGCCGAACCCGTCGGTCAGCGTGGCGGGAACCGTAACCGACAGCGCATCGCCATTTGCGTCCGAAGCGTTGGCCAGCGGGTCGATCGTGGTTATCGAATCCTCGGCCACCGCCACCGAAACCGGACCGCTTACAACGGGGGCGACGTTCACCGGAGGGGCCGCGGCATCGATGATCAGCATCTTGGTGACGCTGATCGACGCCCCGGCCGGGTCGACAACCTGATAGCCAAGTTCGACAGGGCCAGAATAGCCGGCAGCCGGAGTATAGGACCAGCTTCCGTCAAAATTCTGCAGGATGGTGCCGGGCTGATCCGCTGTCATGCCCGTCACGCTAAGGCTGTCGTCTTCGGGATCGGACAGACCGTTCAACAGATCAGCTGCGGCGATTGCAACCGTCTGATCCTGCACACCCGACAATGCCCCGACCGGAAAGCCCGTGGGTGCCTGATTGATATGCAAGGACAGATCGGCAACGGAATTCGAGGCAATGCCATCCTGAATAGACAGCAGATCCTGCCATTCCTGCTCGATATCCGCGAGGCTTGCGGCTTCGGACAGGTTGGCGTTGCGGTCAAAGATCTCGGCAAGGGGTTGCGGGTATTTTCCGGTGATCGGATCAATCTCGGCAGGAACGCCGACCAGACCGGACAGAACGTCCGGGTCCGACAGATTCAGCACGGTTCCCGCTGTGGCAGCTTCGATCAGCGCCAGCGCAAGGTTCGATCCGGTGTCGTCATTGCTGAGCGAGGTCAGCACCGCGACCTGAACGGCAATCACCTCGACCTGCAAGGCAAGGGCATTGGCGGGGTCGGCCAGCAGGGCCGCATAGGCATCGAAGGACAAAAGCTTGACCGCCGGATCGATCCCCAACGCTTGCTCGATGGCCGCCTCGGCTGCATTCGGTGAGAGGCCAAGTTCGATGGCACGCTGCATCAGCGTGGTCAGCGGGTCCATGACGGTTGCACCCACCGGCGCATCCATTTGCAGCAGATCAACGTTCAGCGTGTTGACCGCCGCAGCCGGAACCAGTTTCGGCTGGCTGACCACCGTTTCAGCCACCGAAGCCCCGTCGGTATATTGCACGACGACGCGGAACAGCGCGCCCAAATCCGCCGGTTGCACCGTATAGCTGTCGCCCGTGACACCCGAGGAAGTCCATGTCGATCCGTTGTCGGTTGACACTTCCCAGCCATAGCCAATGGCACCCGGTGCAGGCAGGCCATCGGCATCGCTGACGTGGACCGTCAACACATTACCCACGGCGGCGATGCCCGAGATGACGGCACTTCCGGCAGAATTGGTTGCCGCAGCGACCGGCGGGATCACGGTCAGGCCGCTCTGGGTCAGATAGAAGGTGCCGTCGCTGAACTTCAGCGTCTCGACGCCGGACAAAAGATCGGTGCCTTCGGCCAAAGCGGCCGCACCCGTGCCTGCAATGCTATACTGTCCGGCGGCAGCATTGTAGCCGATGGCGTAATCGGTGCTTGCGCCCGCATATTCGGCTTGGTCGTCTCCGGCCCCGCCATCAAGATCGTCATCGCCCGCGCCACCGTTCAGGGCATCGTCGCCCGAACCGCCAAACAGGCTGTCATTGCCCGACTCGCCGGACACGATGTCGTCACCGCCACCGGCAAAGACCAGATCATCACCGTCCTGCATGGCGAACAGTTCAGAAAGCTCGGAGCCAGTGGCCGTATCGCTGCCGCTGGTGCTGTTGTCGGATTTGCCGATCACCACGCCCGAACCCGGCATCGTGCCTGCGGTCAGGCCGGACAGGAACAGGCCGCTGTCCAGAATATGATCGCCGCAATCGGCCACGCCGATGGTGATGGTGTTTACCCCACCCGCGATGATTGGTGCGACGATGGTCAGAACCTTGCTGACACCGTCATATTCAATAGGCAGGCTGCCGCCGGTGTTGTCCTGAAAGTAACCGGCCTGAAGGTTCTGGCTGACCACACTCAGCGGATGCATCGGATCATGGTTGAACAGCGCATAATTCACGCCGTTCACAAAGACGATGCCCGCATCCACAAAGGCATCGACCCATTCCGGATATTCATCCGATCCGAACACGATGTTGAAGCTGACGGACGTGGCGTTCGGGTCGGTCACGTTGAAGCTGAAGCTAAGTGTCGTGGCATCGTAGGACGCCGTGCTGAAGACCGGATTGATAACCTGATCGATCAGCGCATTGCCCGCAGCGTTGTTGGATTGCCCGAAACCGGTATCGGTATTCGTGGTGCCGGGCATGGTTCCCGTGGTCAGCAGTACGCCTTCGCCGATGCCAAGGGGTGACAGCGACCCGTCATAGGTGCCGACCGCCGCCGCCGCCGATGCATTCAGCGTGACCGAATTCGAGACGATCTGGATACCGGAATTCTGCGCCAGCAAAGTATTGGCAAGTTGCAGCGGGTCGGAACCGGAAAATTGGGTAATGCCTGGCACAATAAAATCCTTTGGTGTTACGCCTTGGTCGCGGGCTAAGTCCCTTGGCGTCGCCCTGCGCGTGAGGGCTGAGAAAATCTAAGCAACCGGCTTTGCGCTGATGCAGATCAGCCTGCCGCCTTGTTCTTACGCATGATTGCCCAGTCTGAACTTGGCCTGAACCAAAGCTGAACCGAGGCTGAACGGCAGGTTTCCGCTTGTGGACAGCAAAGCGCGGCGCCTGATACAGTCAGCACCACAAGCGCGGCATTTCCCCATCGACCGGAGTATTTGAAGTTCGGATATTGATCGTAGAAGACGAGGCGGGTCTTGCCGAACGTCTGGCAGAGGCGGTCGTGGCCGCAGGATTTGTCGCGGACAGGGCGTCTGACGGCGTCGAAGCGCTCTATCTTGGCCAGACCATCGACTATGACGCCGTGATTCTGGATCTTGGACTTCCGAAGATTTCAGGGCTGGAAGTTCTGCGCCAATGGCGCGCCGAGCGGCGTCAGATGCCGGTCGTCATCCTGTCTGCGCGCGGCACCTGGAGCGAGCGGGTCGAGGGGCTGAACCTTGGTGCCGATGATTACATGGCCAAGCCCTTCCACGCGGCAGAGGTTGTCGCGCGGTTGCGCGCCCTGATCCGGCGCTCATCCGGCAATCCTGCCACCAAACTGCAACAGGGGCGGGTCTCTATCGACCTTGTGGCCAATGTGGCCTCTGTCGAGGGAACCGACGTTGACCTGACGGCGCAGGAATTGAAAGTGCTGGTCTATCTGATGCAGCGGCCCGGACGCGTGATCTCGCAGGCCGATCTGGCCGAGCATGTCTATGGCATGTCCGACATGCGGGAATCCAACACGATCGAGGTGTTTATCGCCAGACTGCGGGCAAAACTCGGACGCGAGGCAATCCGCACGGTGCGCGGCTTGGGCTATCGGATGGACGGGCTATGACCTTGGGACTAAGCAGTTTTCGCATGCGGCTGGTGCTTGGGGCTGTCCTGTGGATATCGCTTGGGTTTCTGGTCAGTTGGGTCGTGCTGACGAATCTTCTTCGGGTGCATGTGCTGCACGAGTTCGCCAGCGAGCTGGACCATCATGCGACCGAATTGGCCGAACTTGCCGTGTTGGACCCCAGCGGCACATTGGCCATCCGCGCGCCCCTCAGTGATTTCCGCTTTGGCACCGACCGGTCGGGCTATTACTGGCAGATCACGCAGACCGACGGCGCGACCCTTGTTTCCTCGTCTTTGGGAACTGCGCGCCTGCCGCTGCAATTGGTCCCTGGCGGCGATGTGGACCTGCATCAGGCAGAAGTCTCTGGCCCGTCTGGTCAGGCCCTTTTGCTGGAACGGCTGATCCGCATCGGCACACAGTCCGGCCCCACGGCACAGGTGGCCATCGCCATGGACATGAGCCTGATCAACACCTACCTCGGGGCATTGGAAAGCACCCTTGCCATCGCAATGGCCTGCCTTGCTGGCGGCCTTATTCTGGCGGCAATTGCCCAGATTGCTTTTGCCTTTCGTCCGCTTGCAAGGATCGACCTTGCACTTCTGGCGGTCAAGCAAGGGGGCGCGCATCGGATGCCCACAGATTTGCCCACCGAAGTCAGACCGCTGGTCGACAACCTGAACGCGCTTCTGGACAAGAACGAAACCATGATCCAGCGGGCGCGGCTGCAGGCTGGCAATCTGGCACATGCCTTGAAGTCCTCTCTCGCGCATTTGCAGATCGAGGCCGACAACTTGTCGGAAAAGGACCAAAGCGGCGCGATTATCCAGCAGCAATGCGATATCATCCGACGCCAGATCGACTATCAACTTGCCCGCGCCCGCGCGACGTCCTCCCGCTTTGGCGGCACCCATGCAACCCAGGTCGGGCCGGTGATCGAAAACGTGGTCGCGGCGTTGCGGCGGCTGCACAGGGATCGGCAATTGACCATCGAAACCGACAAGACGCATTTCCATGCGCTTGTCGCTTGCGGAACCGAAGACCTTGAGGAAGTGCTGGGCAACCTGATCGACAACGCCGCGAAATGGGCTGCCGCGCAGGTTCTTGTATCGGTCGCCCAAAGCGCCGAGGGCAAACTTCTGATCCGTATCGAGGACGACGGGCCGGGCATGCCCCCCGATACGCATGAACGCGCCTTCAAGCCCGGCGAACGGCTGGACGAATCCACACCCGGATCGGGGCTGGGCCTTGCCATCGCGCGTGATGTGGTCGGCCTATACGACGGGCGCTTGTGGATCGAACAGTCCCGCTTTGGCGGAGCCTGCGTCGTTGTCGAACTTGACCGTCTCGACTGACGGCAAACTTGCAACGCCGGCATGGAACTGCCGGCCTAAAACCGAAGGATTGCCGGCACGTCACCCTGATACGGCTTGTGCAATGGCAACAAGATTGACACTGGCGCCGCGGCATTCGGCGATTTTTTCGAAGAAAGGTCTTCAACATGACATCCGCACCGGGGGCGTCACAGACCGCGGCAGGCCGCGCCGAACTGGGGCGCATCCAGCGGGACTCGCGCGGGCTTCTGGTTGCGGCGGTGGTCTTCAGCATTTTCGTCAACCTGCTGATGCTGACGGGGCCGCTCTACATGCTTCAGGTCTACGACCGCGTGCTGGGCAGCCGGTCCGAGGCAACGCTGGTTGCGCTGTCGATTCTGGTGATCTTCCTGTTTCTTGCGATGGGGCTTCTGGATCATGCGCGCGCGCGGATTATGGCGCGGATCGGGGCGCGGTTGCAGGCAGGGCTGGACCGACGGGTGTTCGAGGCCGCGCTGACCCGCGCCAGCATCCTGCCGGGCGACCCGCTTGCGATGTCTGCGCAGCGTGATCTGCACGCGATCCAGCAATTCTGGTCCTCGCCCGTAGCGTCCGCCCTGATGGACATGCCTTGGACGCCGGTGTTTCTGGCGGCGATCTTTATCTTTCATCCTACGCTGGGCTGGCTGGCCATCGCGGGCGGCACGGTTCTGATCTGTCTGGCGCTGGTCAATCAAAGGGTGGGCAAAGCGCCGATCTTGCGCGCCAACAGCGCCAATATCATGGCCGAACACATGGCCGAGCGTCTGAAATCCGAGGCCGAGCTGCTGCGCGCCCTTGGCATGACCGATGCCGCCTTCTGCCGCTGGTCCGAAGCCCGGACCGAAGCCCTGTCCACCAGCATGGCAAGTTCCGACATGGCAGGGGCCTTCAACAGCACGACCCGCACCCTGCGTCTGTTTCTGCAATCGGCAATTCTGGGCCTTGGGGCTTGGCTGGTGCTGCAAGGGCAGATGACCGCAGGCGCGATGACCGCAGGCTCCATCATCATGGGGCGGGCGCTGGCCCCCATCGAACAGGCAATCGGGCAATGGGCCATCCTGACACGCGCCCGCGAAGGCCGCGCGCATCTTGTCCAGCTTTTGTCGCTGCAACCGCCCGAACCCAAACGCACAGCCCTGCCCCGCCCCAAGGCCTTGCTGGAGGTAGAGGGCGTATCGGTCATGCTGCCCGGCACGCCTGCCCCGATCCTGCGGAACATCAGCTTCCGGCTGGAGCCGGGTCAGGCGCTTGGCATCATCGGTCCATCCGGTGCAGGCAAATCCACGCTGGGGCGGGCGCTTGTGGGGGCGTTACGTCCGGTTGCGGGCAAGATCCGCCTCGATGGGGCCGAGCTGACTCATTACGATCCGGACATTTTGGGCAGCTATATCGGCTATCTGCCGCAGACGGTGATCCTGTTCGATGCCACGGTCAGCGAAAACATTGCCCGTCTGTCACCGCACCCCGATGCTGCCAAAGTGATCGCCGCCGCCCATGCCGCCGCCGCGCATGACATGATCCAGCGGCTGGCCAAGGGCTATGACACCCGGCTGTCAGCCTCGGGCGCGCAACTTTCGGGCGGGCAGATTCAGCGCCTTGGCCTTGCCCGCGCGCTATACGGTGATCCGGTGCTGCTGGTGCTGGACGAGCCGAACTCCAACCTCGACAATGACGGCTCGGTGGCGCTGAACACCGCCATCCGACGGATCAAGGGCGCGGGGGGCAGCGTCATCGTCATCGCCCACCGCCCCGCAGCCATTCAGGAATGTGACATGCTCTTGATGCTGGAAGAAGGACAGCTTCGCGCCTTTGGCCCGCGCGACGAGGTGCTGCGCGGCATGGTCAAGAACCATACCGACATCGTGCGGAAACCGGGTCCGGGGAGCGTGGCATGAAAACGCCGGATACTCTTCCGTTCCTGCGCGCCCGCGCGCCGCTTTGGCTGGGCGGGCTGACGCTGGCAGCCCTGATCGGCGGATTTGGCCTGTGGTCGGTTGCCACCACCATTTCGGGTGCCATCGTCGCCTCCGGGCGGATTGAGGTCGAACAGAACCGTCAGATCGTGCAGCACCCCGACGGTGGCGTGGTCTCTGAAATTCTGGTTGTTGAAGGAAGTCCGGTCAAAGCGGGCGACATCCTGCTGCGGCTGGATGGCACGCTGCTTCGATCCGAACTCAGCATCGTCGAAAGCCAGTTGTTCGAAGCACAGGCCCGCCGCGCGCGTCTGGAGGCAGAGCGTGACGGGCTGGCCGAAATGATCCTGCCCGCCCCGCTCCGCAATCTGGCCGCAGCCAGCCCCGAGGCCGCCGAACAACTGGACGGCCAGCGCCGCCTGTTCGAGGCACGGGCCGAAACCCTGTCCGGCACCGTGGATCAGCTTGCCAAGCGTCAGGCCCAGACGCGGTCGCAGATCACCGGTCTAGACGCCCAGTCCGCCGCGCTGAACCGCCAGCTTACGCTGATCGCACAAGAGTTGGCGGATCAGCAATCGCTGCTGGACAAGGGGCTGGCGCAGGCCAGCCGCGTGCTGGCGCTGCAACGCGAAGAAGCCCGGCTTGCCGGTCAGGTCGCCGAATTGTCAGCCAGCCGCGCACAGGCCGAAGGCCACATCACCGAAATCGAATTGCAAACACTGGGTCTGACAGCGCAACGCCGCGAAGACGCCAACACCGAGTTGCGCGACATCGGCACCAGTGAATTGCAGTTGATCCAGCGTCAGCGTGTGCTGGCAGAACAAGTGGCACGGCTGGACATCCGCGCGCCAACTTCGGGAACCGTGCTTGGCCTGCAGGTCACGACACCGCGCGCCGTGCTGCGCCCTGCCGATCCGGTGGCCTACATCATTCCGCAGGACCGCCCCTTGATCATCACCGTGCAGATTGCGCCGATCAACATTGATGAGGTGCAGGTTGGCCAGACGGTCAAGCTGATGTTCCCCGCCTTTTCGACGCGCAGCACGCCAGAACTCGACGGACAGGTTGCCTTGGTCTCGGCGGATGCGCTGACCGATCAGGCGACCAATACCACCTATTACCGGGCCGAAATCTCGCTCTCGACCTCCGAGGTCGAACGGCTGGGCCATCAACTTCTGCCCGGCATGCCGGTCGAAGCCTTCATCCAGACCCGCGCACGGACCCCTCTGGCCTATCTGCTGAAACCCTTCACCGATTACTTCGTGCAAGCCTTCCGGGAAAGCTGAACCGCGCGCAGGCACCGGATCGGGACAGGCAGACAGGGAGTGGCACCAAGGCCGGATGTCCGTCGAAAACGACAGGAAAATCCGGCCGCAACCGGATCGTAAGAACGCTTTCGTGGTGAGCAAGTGGCGGAAGCGGTGTCCGACACCATACAATCATCTACTTAAATATATAATAACTTTCAATACACTAGATGTGAGTGGTCAAAATTAGGTGTAGCATAATGTGTAGCATTTCTGTTTGCCAGAGGGCACAACAGATCACTTGGGAATCATACAATCAGTGTTGGTTGCGGGGACGCGCAGCCGTCGTAACTTGCCAGATCTGCGTTGTCGTCTCTGAACTGCGGCCTTCAGGTTATGAGTCGGACCAAAAAGAGAACATCTGGCCCCTATATTTCAATGATTTACGCGCCAACCCCTTGATCTCGCTTGACTACCTTGCCGCCCTCAACCGCAACAGACGGACGCAAATGCAGCCCAAACCGTGAACGAGGCAGGTCGGCAGGTTGACCTATTGTTGACCCGCAAATTTCGCCCTGGCCCCCGTTCCCTATTTCTCCCTCCGCTTCAGGCTTCCGACGATCGTGCGTATCTCGTCCTCAAGGTGCTGGCCGCGGTAGACAAATGACGTCTCATGCCTTGCATACTGACCCTGCCGATCGGCGCTGAGCCAGTTGTAAGACCCGATTCTGGCCATGTCGGGGCTTTGACGGACATGGGGCGGAGGTCTCGTTTGGGACGCCGATCCCGCTCAGCCCCCGAAGAGCCGCAATCGGATGCGCAAGCCGAAGGTCACGACCACTGCGACGGGTGGTCGCGTCCGGGAGCGGCCTGCAAGGGCGCGCCCCGTGTCTGGGGTGTCAAGCTTCGGGCGGCAGCGCCTGGTCTGCAGACCTGTGGCGCCCGGCAGCCGTCAACCCGTGGGACAGTCGATCCTGACATAGCGGATGGCGCGGCGGTGATAGGTATAGGCGATGTGCAGATGCCCCGCAGGATCCTGCAGGATCGAGGGGTAGGAGAGCTCTCGGTTCGCCCCAGAGGCCGAGTTGTTGGACAAGGCATGGCCCGTGCCCTGGTCCAGCTCAATCACCACCGGAAAGCTGGCCCCATTGTCCGCCGAAAGCGCCAAAGCCATCGGCGCGCGCGGGACGCCCCAGATCGCCTTTGGCCCCTCGGTTACGGCCTGAACCTCGGCCTCGCCCTCGATTTCGTCGTAAAGCGAGGCGCGGCGGGCCTGGCTTTGGGCGGCGCTGATCGGGTTCAAGACCATGGCGATCCGGCCATCGGCCAGGCGGATGGCCTGCACCGAAGAGTTGTTATTGGGCAGGGTCGTGGGCTCTGGCGCGGACCAGGTCAGGCCGCCATCGCGCGACAGGCTGCGCTTGACCCAGGCCGCATAGCGGTCGCGGTAAAAGGCGGGCAGTATGCCACCCTGGGGGGAAACCGGGTTCATATGGACGGCGCCCAGGCTTTCGGGCACCTCGGTCGCCTGCCAGGACTGCCCGGCATCGCGCGAGACCAGCATGACCGCGCTGTCGATATCCCCGGTCCAGCGGCCAGCGGCGGGCGTCACGCAGCGGAAACCGGGCAAGAGCCACTCCCCGGCCGGACCCAGCCGCAGGGGCTGGCGGACGAAGATGCCGCGGAAATCGCCGATGCGGCGGGCGGGGCCGAAGCTCTCGCCGCCATCCTGCGAGACCCGCGCCATGATCTCGCATTCGTCCTGACGCCCGCCGGGCTGGCTGGTGTGAAACAGCCAGACCGCGCCAGTCGGGGCGTTGAACAGGACGGGATTCTGCTCGGACCTGGAGGGGTCATCCGACAGGCGGCGAGCGGGCGACCATCCCCCGGGCCCGAGGGTGGAGATATAGATCGAGATATCCCCCATCCCCTCCATCGTGCCGCCGAACCAGACACAGGCCAGCCCCCCGTCGGGCAAGAAATGCAGGTTGGCGGCGTGGTTCTGCACCATGGGCGAGGGCAGGAAGGCATCGACCCGCCCCCCCGGCGACAGATGCAGGCTGCCATCCATAGCGGCCTGGATCTCTGGCGTCGTCAGCTCGCGCTGCGGAAAGGCGGACATCGGGAACCCCCTGGTGCTTGGCATGCAGAGATCACAAGTTGTCATGTTTATTGTCAAGCCGAATTTTCCGTCAATCCCTGCTGAATAGGCCTTAACTACATGCTTTTTAACGATAGAAAATCCCACACCCGAATTCGCCTGCCTTTGAACTTGTCAGGTAAAAAATAACAAGTTGACAGGCGGGCTGCACAGTTATCTGCTGCGCCTCGAGTCGTGAGGACCGGGCAACGGTCGCGGAGCCTTCTGGGAGGAAGACATGGAACGGAACAAGAAAGGGGCGGCTCTCAGCCGCCGCAGCCTGCTGCAACTCGGGATCGGATCGGCCGTGGCCGCAGCGGCCTTTGGCCCCGGCGCCAGGATCGTGATGGCGCAAGAAGGTCAGGTTCTGAAGGCGATCAACCCCGCCTTCAACCAGGATTGGTCGCCCCTGCGCGGCGGTGGCGTGCCCTTCCGCTGGAATTCCTATTGGAACGGCAGCGCGATGTATTTCAACGAAAAGGGCGAAATCCAGCCCTATGTCCTGTCGGCCTGGGCGCCCAATGCGGACTTCACCGTCTGGACGCTGACCGTTGATCCCAAGGCGACCTTTGCCGATGGGTCGCCCATCACGGCGGCGGATGTCAAAGGCAGCTGGGAGCTGTCGTCCATGCCCTCGACCAAGAACCAGCGGATCGACCAAGTCCTGTCGGGCGTCGCGGGCTACGGCGCGGTCAAGGACGGCACGGCGACCGATATCTCGGGCATCGTGGCGGGTGAGGGGTCGCTGACCGTGACGCTTTCGGGGCCGGACCCGATCTTCTATCAGCGCCTGGCCAACCATATCGCCCCCATCGTCAAGGTCTCGGTCGCACGCGGTGCCGATGGCAACGAGGTGGCGGATTGGTTCCTGGGCGCCAATGGCGCGACCTCGGGTCCCTTCATGATGGAAAGCGTCGACCTCGATGCGGGCACGGTGGTCTGGGTGCCGAACCCGAAGTTCTTCGGCCCGGCGCCCAAGCTGGCGCGGATCGAGCTGACCGCGGTCGAAGACAATGTGACCGCGACCGAGATGCTGAAATCGGGCGAATACCAGGCCCATACCGAGCTTGTGACCTCGACCATCGTCCAAGACCTGGGCGCCGATTTCGCCGCCGGGGCCACGATCCCGACCAGCCAGCATTTCTGGTTCAACGCCACCCGCGCGCCCATGGATGACCCCAAGGTGCGCGAGGCGCTGATCCTGGCCGTGGACCGCGACGGGCTGATCAAGGCCTCCTTCCCCGATGGTCCGCACCAAAAGACCGACATGGTGATGAACTCGGTCCCTGGAGAGGATGATGCGGCCTTCGTGCCCTTCCCCTTCGACCCGGCGGCGGCCAAGGCGGCCTTGGCGGCCTCCAGCTATGGCGGGCCGGAAAAGCTGCCCAAGCTGATGTTCGTCGGGATTTCCTCGCCCGCCAACGAGGCAGCCGCGCAGTATATCGCCGAACAATGGCGTCAGAACCTGGGGATCACGGCGGTCGACATGAAGCCGCAGCAGGACCAGTATTCGGGCCCCGATCAGAACGCGATCCAGATCTTCCGCGACGACGTGGGCACGCGGGTTCCCGATGCGGCCAGCTACCTCGCGGGCTCGATCGGCTCGGGGTCGGGCAATGCCCAGGGCAAGATGGGCGGCTACAGGAACGACAAGGTCGATGCCCTGATCGCCGAGGCCCTGGCCCTGCCCGCCGACGATCCGGCGCGCGTGGCCAAGGCGCAGGAGGCCCAGCGCCTCTTCCGCGACGACTTCATGTTCATCCCCTGGTACAAGCAGACCATGAGCCGCTGGGCCAGGGCCAATGTCTCGGGCATGGAAAAGAACCTGGATTGGCAGGTCGTGGCGCCCTGGAACATTTCCATCGCCTGATCTGACTGCACCCTTTTCGGGGCGGGGGAAGGCTTCCCCGCCCCGTTTTCGCCCTTGAAAGCAAGCTGATGCTGGCCCATGTCCTTCGCCGTCTGATCGTCTGGCTGCCCTCGGTCCTCTTGGTGATGCTGGGGGTCTATGCGCTGGCGTTTTATGGCGCGGGCGATCCGATCAAGCTGATCTTCCTGCGCGCGCCTGGCGACGTCGCCTATGACCCGGTCAAGATCGAAGCGATCCGCGCCGAGGCCGGGCTCGACCGCCCCTTTATCGCGCAATTCGGCAGTTACATCTGGAACTTGGCCCAGGGCAAGTTCGGCAACTCGCTGACCTCGGGAAGGTCGGTCTGGGCCATGGTCTCGGCGGCGGCACCGGTCTCGGCGGCCCTGGGGCTGATGACGATCCTGGTGACGGCTCTGGTGGCGGTGCCATTGGGGATGGTCGCGGGGCTGAGGCAGAACTCGCGGCTGGACTATGTCATCCTCGGCACGGCGGTGGCGCTTTGGGCGATCCCGGCTTACGTCGCGGGGCCCTTGTTGATGGTGCTGCTGATGCTGGTCCTACCGGATGGTGCCGTGCCCTATGGCTGGGGCGGGATCTTCTCGGTCAAGGTGATCCTGCCGCTGATCGTCCTGTCGTTCCAGCCCATTGCGCTGATCCTGCGCCAGACCCGCGCGGCGGTGATCGAGGTCATGAGCGAAGACTATGTCCGCACCGCGCGCGCCAAGGGCGTGCCCGAGATCGTCGTGGCTTTGCGCCATATCCTGCGGCCCGTCCTGACCCCGGTGGTCACGCAACTGGGCCTGATCATGATCACCATCGTCAACGGAGCGATCTTCGTCGAGCTGGTCTTCGGCCTGCCGGGCCTCGGCCGCCTGACGGTGCAGGCGCTGATCAACAACGATTACCCGGTGATCCTGGCTGTGACGCTGATCGGGTCTTTCCTGGTCATGGCCTCCAACCTCTTGGTGGATCTGCTTTATCCGCTTCTCGACCCCCGCGCGGCCGATGTGAAAGGGTCCTGAGCCATGGTGATGATCGACATAGAGGACCGCCCCTCCAGCCTGTGGCGCGACGCCTGGCGGCGGCTGAGGCGCAACCGCCTGGCCGTGGCGGGGCTGGCGGTGATCCTGGCCCTGGTCGTGGTGGCGCTGTTCGGGCCTTGGCTCTCGCCCCATGACTTCCTGTCGCAGAACCTGGACCTGCGCAACCAGCCGCCCTCGGGGGCGCATTGGCTGGGGACGGATGACCTGGGCCGCGATGTGGCCTCGCGGCTGATCTATGGCGCACGGACGGCCTTCATGGTGTCGGTGGGGGTGACCCTGGTGGCCGTGGGGATCGGCGTGGTCCTGGGCGCCATCGCGGGCTTCTATGGCGGCTGGTTCGACCGGTTTGTCATGTGGTTCACCGATATCACCATGTCGGTGCCGCAGCTTCTTTTGGTCGTGGTGATCAATGCCAGCCTGAAACAGCCGATCAGCCTGTGGATGGAGGCCCGCTATATGGAGACGCTGAACCCGATCTGGCGCAACACGCAGATCATTGATTTCGTGCTGGTTTTCGGCGCCATGGCCCTGATCACCTGGCCGCCCTATGCAAGGCTGGTGCGCGCTCAGGTCCTGTCGGTGCGGCGCAGGCCTTACGTCACGGCGGCGCGTGCCTTGGGCCTGACCAACCGGCTGATCCTGACGCGCTATGTCCTGCCCAATGCCATGGGGCCGCTGATCGTCGCGGTCTCGGCCGGACTTGGCACGGCCATGGTTCTGGAAAGCGCGTTCTCCTTCCTGGGGGTGGGCGTGACGCCTCCGACGCCCAGCTGGGGCAACATGATCTCGGACGGGCTGCGGGTCTGGACCAATTACCCGCACCTCCTGGCGGCCCCTGCCGTGGTGTTGGCCGTGGTGACCGTGGCCTTCAACTTCCTGGGGGATGGTTTGAACGACGCCCTGAACCCGAAGGGGCAGAAATGACCGGTTTGCTGGAGATCCGTGGCCTGACCATCGACATTGCCCGGGACAATGGCCCGGCGCGGGTGGTGGACGGCATCGACCTGACGGTGAACGAGGGCGAGAGCCTGGGCATCGTCGGCGAAAGCGGCTGTGGCAAGTCGCTGACCATGATGTCGTTGGTGGGGCTTTTGCCCAACCGCATCCGCGCCACGGGCGGCACGGCGCGGTTTGGCGGGCGCGACCTCTTGAAGCTCTCGGGCCGCGAGCTGCGCCGCGTGCGGGGCTCCGAGATCGGCTTCATCTTCCAGGACCCGATGACCTCGCTGAACCCCGTGATAAGGGTGGGCGACCAGATCGCCGAGGCCTTGGTCTATCAGAAGGGCATGGCCAAGCCCCAGGCCCGCGCCCGCGCGGTCGAGCTCTTGGCCCTGGTGGGCATCCCCGCGCCCGAGGAACGCGCCAATGCCTGGCCGCATGAGCTGTCGGGCGGCATGCGCCAGCGGGTGATGATCGCCATGGGCCTCGCGGGCAGCCCCAAGCTGCTCATCGCCGACGAGCCGACGACGGCCTTGGATGTGACCATCCAGGCGCAGATCGTCGACCTGGTGCGCGAGCTGAAGGACCGGCTGAAGATGTCGGTCGTCTGGATCACCCACGACCTGGCGCTGATTGCAGGCCTCGCCGACCGGATCGCGGTGCTTTACGCCGGGACCGTGGTCGAGGATGCCCCGGTCGCCGCGATCTTCGACCGTCCCACCCATCCCTATACCCGCGCTTTGCTGGGCTCCCTCCCCACCCTGGCCGGAGAGGCCATGTCCCGCCTGCCCTCGATCCAAGGCACGCCGCCAGAGCCGGGACGGCGGCCCCCGGGCTGCCCCTTTGCCCCGCGCTGCGGCCTGGCGCGCGCCTCTTGCAGCGAAACCGTCCCCCGCCTGGCCGCCCTGCCAGGCGATGCAGGCCACCGCGTCGCCTGCCCCGTGGCCTTGGAGGGCGCAATATGACGGCACTTCTGGAAATCCGCGGCCTGGCCAAGCATTACCCCATCCGGCTTGGGCCTTTCGGCGAAAGGCAGGCCGTGGTCCGCGCGCTGGATGACTTTACCGCCGATGTGATCGCCGGTGAGACGCTGAGCCTGGTGGGCGAATCCGGTTGCGGCAAGTCCACCACGGGCTTTGCCATCCTGAACCTGCAACGCCCCTCGGCCGGGTCGGTGCGCTACAAGGGTCAGGACATCGCGGGCCTTGACGAAGACGCCATGCGCCCCCTGCGGCGCGATTTGCAGATCGTCTTCCAGGACCCCTATTCGACGCTGAACCCTCGCATGACGATCGGCGAGGCCCTGGCCGAGCCGATCCGCTTTCACGGCCTTGCCCCGCGCGGCGAAATCCCCGCCCGGGTGGCGCGGCTTCTGGAAGACGTGGGCATGACCCCGCGTTTCACCAACCGCTATCCGCATGAGCTTTCGGGCGGGCAGCGGCAAAGGGTGGCGATTGCCCGGGCGCTGGCTTGCCAGCCGCGCTTTATCGTCTGCGACGAGGCGATTTCGGCCTTGGATGTCTCGGTCCAGGCGCAGATCCTGAACCTGCTGATGGATCTGCAGGCGAAATATGGGCTGACCTATCTGTTCATCGCCCATGACCTGGCCGTGGTGCGCCATATCAGCGACCGGGTGGGGGTGATGTACCTGGGGCGGCTGGCGGAACTCGCCCCCTCTGCCGCGCTTTTCGCCCAGCCGCTGCATCCCTATACCCGCGCTTTGCTTTCCGCCGTGCCAGAGCCCGACCCAAGGGCGCCGCGCAACCGGCAAAGGCTGGTCGGAGAGGTGCCCTCTCCGCTGAACCCGCCCGGCGGCTGCCGCTTTCATCCGCGTTGCCCCCTGGCGCGCGACACCTGCAAGACCCAGGTCCCGGCCTGGCGCGAGGTGGCCCCGGGCCATCATGTCGCCTGCCATGCCGTCACGGGACCGGGACGAGTGAATTGGGAAGGACTGGAATGACCGCGCCAATCGGCATCACAATGGGCGAGCCTGCGGGCGTGGGCCCCGAGATCATCCTGCGCTCCATGGCCGCGCTGTCATCGGAAGCGCGGCGGGGCTATCGCATCTTCGGCAATGCCGACAGCCTGGCTGCGGCGGAACGGGTGCTGGGTACCGGGCTGGACCTGGCCAGCCTGGACCTGCACCAGACCGATATCCCGGGCGGCGTGATCCCCTTTGGCAAGCTGGACCCGCGCGGCGGTGAGGCCTGTTTCCGCTTCATCGAAGCCGCCGTCCGCCAGGCAGAGGCGGGCCAGATCGCGGGCATCGTCACCGCCCCCATCAACAAGGCCGCGCTGAACGCCGCAGGCCACCATTATGACGGCCATACCGGGATGCTGGCCGCCCTGACCGGGTCGAAATCCAGCTTCATGCTGCTGACCTCGGAACGGCTGAACGTCATCCATGTCTCGACCCATATCTCGCTGAAAGGCGCCATTGACCGCGCGCGGACCGACCGCATCCTGGCCACGATCCGCGCGGGGCATCAGCAGTTCCTGCGGTTGGGGATCACGGCGCGGATCGCGGTGGCCGGGCTGAACCCGCATTGCGGCGAGGGGGGGCTGTTCGGAGACGAGGACGACGCCCAGATCGCCCCCGCCGTGGCCCTGGCCCGCGCCGAGGGCATCGACGCCCATGGTCCGATCCCCGCCGACACGGTGTTTCACCGCGCCTATCAGGGCGCCTTTGACCTGATCGTCGCACAATATCACGATCAGGGCCATATCCCGATCAAGCTCGTGGCCTTTGACACGGCGGTGAATGTCTCCTTGGGCCTGCCCATCGACCGCTGCTCGGTCGATCACGGCACCGCCTTCGACATCGCGGGCAAGGGCATCGCCAAGAACGTCAACCTCGATCATGCCCTAGCCTATGCCCGGCGCATGGCCGCAACAAGGAGCCCGTCATGATCCGCGGTGTCTATTGCGCATCGGTCACCCCGGTGAAGGCCGATCTCTCCCCCGACCTTGACGCCCTGGCCGCCCATGCCAGGGCGCTGATCGCCGATGGCTGCGATGGGGTCGCTCTTCTCGGCACGACCGGAGAGGCGAATTCCTTCTCGCTGGCGGAACGTCGCACGGTCCTTGAGGCCGCAGTTCAGGCCGTGGGCGCGGATCGCCTGATGCCCGGCACCGGGGTCAACGCCCTGCCCGAGACCATCGAACTGACCCGCCATGCCCTGTCGCTGGGGGTGAGCCGCGTCGTGATGCTGCCGCCCAGCTATTACAAGGGCGTTAGCGACGAGGGCCTGTTTCGCGCCTATGCCCAGGTGATCGAGACCCTGGCCGATGATCGCCTGCGGGTCGTGCTTTATCACATCCCCCAGGTCTCGGGCGTGGCCATCAGCCATGACCTGATCGAACGGCTTGTGACCGCCTTTCCGCAAACGGTCGTGGGCATCAAGGACTCGGCCGGCAAGATCGAGAACATGCAGGCGATGATCGCCCGCTTTCCAGGGTTCTCGGTCCTGGCCGGCGCCGATCCGCTGCTTTTGCCGCTGATGGGGATGGGTGGGGCGGGTTGCATCACCGCGACCTCGAACCTGGTGGCCGAGAGCCTCGCCACGGTCTACCGCCACCATGCAGCGCCCGAGAAAGTCGCCGAGGCGCAGGCCCGGATCAACGCCTTCCGCGACCTGTCGAACTCTTATGTCCAGATCCCCGCGATCAAGGCCATGGTCGCCTTCCGCCACGGGCAGGCTTTGTTTGCCCGGACAAGGCCGCCGCTGGTTGGGCTGAATGACGCCGAGCTTGCCGATCTGAAACTCCGTCTTGGCGCGATTGGCGCCACCGTGAAGGACCTTGCCGCATGACCGACCTGTCTCGCCCCTTGCGCATCCACCAGCCCCGACGGGTGGAGTTCGGCCTTGGCACCGCCGCCGAAGTCGGATCCTGGGCCCGGGCCGAAGGCTTCGCGCGCATCCTGGTCCTGACCCAAAACTCGATGGCGGGGCGCGTGGCGGCGCTGGAGCTTCCGGGCGCGGTCACGGTCTTTGCCGGGGTCAAGCCCGAGCCGGACACCGATAACCTCGCTTTGGCGCTGGCGGCGGCGCGGGGCTCACAGCCCGACCTGGTGGTGGGCTTCGGGGGCGGATCGGTCATGGACCTGGCCAAGCTGGTGACTGTGCTGCGCGGAGGCCAGGTCCTGGCCGAGATCATCGGGCCGAACAGGGTCACCGCCCGGCAAAACGCCCTGGCCCTGGTGCCAACGACCGCAGGCACGGGGTCAGAGGCCGGGATCCGCGCCCTGGTGACCGATGTGACCACGGGGATGAAAGTGGCCGTCGAAAGCCCCTTCCTGCTGGCCGATATGGTGGCCATGGACCCCGGCCTGACCATGACCCTGCCGCCTGCCGTGACGGCGGCCACCGGGATCGACGCCATGGCCCATTGCGTCGAGGCCTATACCAGCCGCCGCGCGCATCGTCTGATCGACGCCTATGCGCTGATGGGGATCGACCTCGTCGCCCGCCATCTGCCCCGCGCCGTGGCCGATGGGTCGGATGCCGAGGCGCGGGCGGGCCTTCTGCTTGCGGCCTATTACGGCGGCATCTGCCTGGGGCCGGTGAACACCGCTGCGGGCCATGCCCTGGCCTATCCCTTGGGCACGCGGCTGAAGCTGCCCCATGGCCTGGCCAATGCGATCATCTTTCCCCATGTCCTGGCCTTCAACGCGCCCGTGGTGCCGGAAAAGACCGCAAGAATCGCGGGCCTCCTGGGGCTGGAGATGGGCGACCTCCTGGCCTCTGCCCATGGCTGGTGCGCGGCCCTGGGCGTCAAGATGCGCCTGTCGGAGAATGGCGCGACCGACGCGCAACTGGTCTCCTGGGCCGCCGAGGCCCATGGCATCCGCCGCCTGATGGATTTCAACCCGCGCGATATGAGCGTGGCCGAGGTCGAGGCCATCTACCGCGCCGCCTTTTAACGCGACGACAGGTCCAGAAGCCGCCCCTCGAACAGCCGGTCGCGCGACCCGGTGACATGGCGCAACATGGCCTCCCGCGCGACCTCTGCCTGGCCCAGGCGGATCGCCTCATGGATCCCCGCATGTTCGTCCAGCACATGATCCAAGCCCCCGCGCACCGATTGCAGCGAGAGGCCGTGGAACTTCATGCCCACCGCTATATGGTCCTTCAAGGCCCGCATCGAGGTCTCGAAATACTGGTTGTTCGAGGCCTGGGTGATCGCCAGGTGAAAGCTGAAATCGGCATCCTCGCGGTGGCTGCGCCGCTCGGTCGCGTCGCGCAGCATGGCCAGGAACTTGGCGATATCGGCCAGTTGCGCCTCGGACCGCCTTGTGGCGGCCATGGCGGCGGCGGCGGGTTCGATGGTCAGGCGGAACTCGTAGCAGCGTTGCAGGTCGGCGATGGTCTCGACCGGCTGAAAGGCCAGGGTCTTGGGCTCTCCGCCTGCCGCGACGAAGCTGCCCGAGCCCTGGCGCGAGATCACCAGCCCCTCGGCCCGCAGGCGCTTCAGCGCCTCGCGGATCACCGGGCGTGAGACCTCGAATTGCCGGGCCAGGTCGTTTTCCCCCGGCAGGCGGGCGCCGTCGGGATATTCCCCCTCCGAAATGGCCCGGCGCATCCGGTCATGGACGACATCGGCCAAAAGCACCGAACGTGGGGCGGCATTGGGGCGCGGGTCCATGGCCTCGCGGGGTTTGAAAGCGGTCATGGCAGTCTTTCCAGGCTTTGGGCGGCAAGGAAGAGCCGCAAGAGCGTATCCGGCGGGCCGAAACCGCCGGATTTGGTGATCAGGGCGGGGAAGTCGGGTCGGTCGATGGCATGGCAGAGCGGCAGGCCGGGCAGAACCTCGCCCGCAACCCGCAAAAGGCCGATGCCCGCGGCATCCAGCACCGCCGCCGCGGTCTCTCCTCCGGTCAAGAGCAGGGTTTTCAGCCCGGTCAGGCCCGGTATAAGGCCGCGCGCCAGGCGAGCCGAGACGAGGTCACCCGTGGCTCCGGCGCCTTGGGTCGCCTGGAGGAGGAAGGGGCCGGGGGCGGACCAGGGCGGGGTCTCTCCGTCCGGCGCGCTGATGACAGCGAGGCCGCCTTCCGCGCGCAGTTGTGCCACCTGCGCCAGGGTCACCGGATCGCGCGAGCCCACGGCAAAACCGATGGGGCCGAGGGCCAACTGCACGGGGGAAGGGGCGCGTGCCGGGCCGATCCGCCGGGCCAGCGCCGCGGACAGGCCCCGCGCTGCGGCTACCAGGGTCCCGGGGCGAAGCTCGGCCGCGATCCGATCAAGGTCCGCGTCACTGGTCGCATCGGGCACCGCGCAGGGCAGCCCCAGGGCGACGGTCCCTGCCACCGGCATCTCCCCCGCAACCCCATGGCCGCGCAAATGACCAAGGGAGACAAAGCGGCCAAGCTCGGGAATGGCGGGGCACAGCAGCACATCGGCAAAGGGCAGGACCTGGGTCAGGCCCTGGAGCTCGGCGGCAATCGGCCCCTTGAGCCGGGAGTCGATCTTCTTGATCCAGATCGTCCCCGGCCCCGCAGCCTCCTTCAGCGCCTTTGCCGCCAATGCCGCCCGCCTTTGCGCCTGATCGGGGGGCAGTTCGCGGGTGCCGAGGTTGACCGACAGCACCTGGGGCGCAAGGGCAATGGCCGCGCCAAGGGCATCCAGCGAGACCGCGGTGACACAGGTCATCCCCAGGGCGGCGAAGGGTGCGATCGAATCGAGCGATCCGGTCAGGTCGTCGGCGATCAGGACTGTGTTCAAGGGAGGCATGGCTCAATGTGGTCCAATTGGCGCAGGCGGGCAACATGTAAATCTGCTAGCAGCTTGTTAAATCTTTTAGTGGAGCCAGGCATGGAACCGAGGCGCCAAGCGGCACAAATACCAGTGCCAAGGACCGCAGTTCCGTCGGCCCGGTCTTAATATCCTCGACTGTCGCACGCTTGCGCCACTTCGCAACTGTCTTGGGATTGAGACCGAGCTCCCGGCTCAGCTGCGCGAGCGAAGCTTGCGATCGCTGTATTGCTGCTCTGACGGCGTGCGTGGTCGTGGCGCTCCCGTGACGAACCTGTCCCATAGTGCTTCCTTCCAATCCTGCGAAAGGATCGCACCATCAAACCGTGGGATCAAACACCTAGGATCGCCCGGTTCTTGCTGGAGACCGCCAGACGAAGATGCGTCGACCAAAAGGAGTAAAAGGACGACGCGATCGCAGGAGGATGACCTGCCTGACATTGCCCGGCAAAAATAGATACTTGGAAAGAACCCCTTCCGGAGATCAGGACTTCTGGTTCGGTTGGCAATCCCCCCAAAAAGACTGCCCTTGCCTCGCCGGAAAACCTTAGACACTTGGACAAATGGCCTCATGAAATTCTGGGTCGTCTGGATCGGGACGCGGCGCTGGCGGGCTGTTTTGCACGACATCTGTCAGGGCCGGCATAGGATAGGGGCAGAGAAGCCACAAACACCATTTTTGCTGGCATAGGTTCGAATGAGGGTAGACAGGTCCTTGATCGCGGCGTGTTCGGCTCCATCGAAGCCCATGCCAGAGGCGATCATTACCAATCTTCCGGCGCTTCATCGATGACCGCGCGGCGCAGCATATAGACCCTGCGGCCGCTCTCGATGCAATCCGCCATGCGGACCATCATGCAATCACGCGCGCCGCCGCGGACCAAGGCCCCTCGCGCCTCCAACGCCAAGCACAGATCATGGACCAAACCTTTGAAATCGGTGCTGGCGGTCGCCTTGGGTGCGACAAGCTCACGCAAGGTCTCCGAGCGGAGGTAATGATGCTCATCGTAGACCCGCCGCCGCCCAGCCCGCGACGTCCGCGGCAGGACGCCCCCAGCGAACGGCAATCTCATAGATCGAATAGAAGGCGAAGGCCATGGTCTTCCAGCTTTGCCGCCCGGTCTGGGGGCGGTTCATGGATACCGCCGTATTGGCCGGAGCCCTGAAACTGCCCGGCTATGATCGCCGCCGTGCCGAGTTTCTCGCCTGCAACTGGTTGCCCACCAAATGGGACTGGGTCGATCCGCTGAAGGACGCCAATGCCGAAATCGCGCAGATCGAGGCTGGGCTGAAGTCCCGCACCCAGGCCATCGCCGAGCGCGGCTATGACGCCCAACAGGTCGATGCCGAGATCGCCCGTGAACGCGAGCGGGAAAAGCGGCTAGGCCTCGACTTCCGCCGCCCGGGCTCGCCCGCGCAGGCGCCAGGCGACGCGGATTCGACCGCGTCCGATCCGAGCACGCCCGACCAGACAGCCTGGCCCGCGTCGTAGACCTCCTAGTCGAAGAGCTGGATCTGCCGCTTCTTGGCTTCGCCCGCTCGCCACCCTGCGCGAACAGGCCGGTCGGCTACCACCCTTCGCTGCTATTCATCTACGGCTACCTGAACCCCATTCCGTCGAGCCGTGGGCTGGCGTGCGAGGCGGGACGCAACGTCGAAGTCACGTGGCTCACCAGCAAGCTGGTGCCGGATCACAAGAGCATTGCGGATTTCCGGCGGGAGTTCGAAAGATCAGCAAGCTTCCGGGGGATAGTCTTCCCTTAGAACGGCGCTTGCATCTGCAAGCCTGTCTACAATTCGTCAAGCTTTGCCGCAGGATGGGCACGCTGAAGGGCGATTAAAGGTTCGGCGCACATCGCAGGTATCGCTCTCAGCCATCTGCGTCACGAGGACCCGATGGCCAAGCAGGCCGTTGACCGGCGTGTTGCCGGTGTCGTCGTCCCGTCCTTGCGGTCGAGCACGGTTGGCGTCATCCATGGCGGCATCAGCTATGTCCATGCCTGTCGTTCGAGCAACGCATATCACGGACACTTGAACGCACTCCTGTGAACACTTATCTTTCGTTTGTTGCCGAATGTTGGAGCTTGGTCATGCCGTTGCCTTTTCTCGCCATCGCAATTCCGGTTCTTCACTCTTCAGGCGCTTGGATCGCATCAACAGGGGCTGCGGGTTATATCGCGGGCACACTGTCCAGCACATGGATTGGAGCGTTTGTCCTTGGGAACAGCACCCTGCTCGGTAGTCTCGGACTAGTGTCAGCGGCCGGACTTTTCGGCGCAACCGGAAGCTTGGCCGCGTTTTCCTCAAGCGCCGCTCTTGGAGCTGGTTCCGCGCTAACGGCCGTTGGTCTCGGCAGTGCAGCAAGCACCCTTGGCATTGCGCCAGTTGCAACGTTTCTTGGTCTAACACCAGTCGGATGGGCGATTGCCGGAACAGTGGCTACAGCTGCTGCTACGCTCGGGTATCTTTTCACACGCAAGACAATGCGCCGCCTCAATGAAGAGCGTGAAAAAGGTGGCCTTGAGCCGATCACTCTTACTCAAATCATAAGGGAAGTGCGCCTTCTCGAAGCCGAGTCCTTGGAAATCATCCTCGCCCGTTTGGCAGGTGAGATGCGCAATGTTTCCCTGTCTGTTGATCAGAAGGAAGTTTCCGTTGATGGGCAGTTGTTTTCTGTCCATCGGTTGAAGTATGTGGTCAACGACGATGGATCGGAAGAGATTGTCTTCGTCACCAAATCGGGCCGCGAGAGGAGGGTTCTGCTCGTGAAGGCTGCTTTCGGCCCAGACGGTCGCCCAGCGTAACCAATCCACGTGCTGCGATATGACACTTGATCATCCTCTTGCACAGCTAGGTTTTCGCCGAGCAGCATGGCCTTAACCTGTTTGGAGGTGCAACCATCGCAGTCGATGATTGCATCGCGCCCCGATCACACTGTGAAGGTGTAATTGCAAGGGAGCAATTCATCGATCTGGCTTTGTCCGTGCCCAGTGACGGTGGCGGCGATCGTTTTTGACTTTCATGCATTGGTATCCAAGCCGTTCATCTTACAGGTCTCGATCACCAAGGCGATGACGGCAAGTTCGGCTCAGGCGTCATGTCCTGCTAAGTGAGCGTACTGGCCCGTCGCACCACCTTTGGTTGTATGCCGCCACATTGACGCCGCGATTGTTTTTTCGCATCACGATTGTTTTTTCGCATCACTGGATAAGCGCTGTTCGCTCACTTCATTCAGGATTATCGCGAGGTGGCGCACACCACCGAAATGACTGCCACCCTGCGCCACCCCGCCACCCAAACCGTCATGCTTTGCTTGCTTCGGGCGCGAATCCACGCCTCATGGGATGACGACTGGAGGGTGAGTTGCATGGTCAACAGATTGCGTTTGAATGAGAAATCCGTCCGCGACGCCGAACCGGCCAAGGGGCGGGACTATCAGATTTTCGACACCGAGGTGCGGGGCTTTGTCGTCTGCATCTACCGATCCGGCAGCCGGGCCTTCACCATCGACTATCGCCATGCCGGGCGGCAGCGGCGGATGACGATGCTGTCCCTGGGCATGGTGTAGGTTCTGGCGTAACCGACCGGTTGGCCTTTCAATTACCCACAAGTTTTGTCATCGGGTTGGAGGGCAGCTTCGAAGCCGATGACGATATCTGCGAGGCGAGAGAATCCGCGCCAGAGGACAATTGTT
>C687J35504_10000465_pt1 | contig 29261 bp, 46 predicted proteins | sample RifCSPhighO2_02_FD_35504 | JGI IMG/M metagenome (IMG submission 35504) | reverse complement strand
CGTCCCACGCGGCGGTCGGCGCCGCGAGCCGCAGCGCGTACGGCGCGGCGGCCGCGTACTCGGCGGCCGCCGCCGCGTGCCGCGCCGCGCCCAGCGCCGCGACGTCGGCCGCGGGCGTGTCCGCCAGCGCGCGCAGGAAGAACACGCACTCGTCGGGCGTCGTCGGGCCGCGCAGCGTCGCGCGCGCCCACAGCACGTCCGCGCCCGCCTGGAAGCGGAAGACGCGGTCGTCGGGGTCGCGCCACAGGTCGTACGCCGCGACCAGCGCGAGCGCGGTGTCGAGCGGCGCGAACATGCCCGGGCGCGCGCGGGGGTAGTGCGCGTCGACGACCTGCGCGCCGCACAGGTCCATGTGGTGGTGCACGGTCCAGCGCGGCCGCGCGGCCAGCGCCGCGCACGTCGGCGCCGCCGACAGGTGGTGGTCGAGCACGACGAGGCGCGCGGCGCACCGCTCGAGCTGCGGTACCATCGCCTCGGTCGGGCACAGGTCGACAAAGTAGATGGCGTCCGTGTCGGCGGGCGGGTACGCGAAGCGCGCCATCGTCGCGCACGCCGCCTGCACGTGCAGGCCGCGCACGCCGTGCGCGCGCAGGTGCGCGACAAGCAGCGCGGCCGCGACGCGCCCGTCGGTGCAGCCGCGGTGAAAGTAAATCACGGTGCCCCCCATGCGCAGTCGATTTCGCCTGTGCACCGCGCGCCATGCCAAATGGACGGCTGGCCGGACGCGCGCATCCGCGGCTGGGTCGCGCAGAACATGGTGCGCACGACGTACCCCTCCGAGTGGGCGCTGGCGCTGCCCGCCGAGTTTGCCCGGCGCCCGCCGTCCGCGGCGGCCGCGTTCGCCGAGCGGCTGCGGCGCGTTGTCTACGACTACACCGGCGGCGGCTTCCGCGTGGCGTACACGCGCGGCGCGCCCGGCGAGCGGACCGTGTTCGTCGTCGCGGGGCGCATGCCCGGCGGCACTCACTAATTGGACATGGCCGATCGGGTGCGTGAGGCGCTGGCGCGCGTCGTCGACGCGGCCGCGGCGGAGCAGGTGGCGCGGGCCGAGACGGCGTCCGCGGTGCGCGCCGCGAACGCGTTCGCCCGCGACCCCGCCGCGCTCGAGGCGTTTGCGCGCGTACGGCACCCGCACGAGTGGAACCTGATCGACGCGCCGGACGCGCCGGACGTGTACACGGCGCTGAACCGGCACATCCTCGCGTTTGAGGCGCAGACGAACATTGGCGACGACCCCGCTGTTCTGCAAGTGGTGCGGGGAGAGTCGGTGGTCGTCTTCCACGCGGCGCGCGCGCTGACGGGCAACCGGATGCGCACCAAGCGCAGCCGCATCCGGCTGGCGCGGAAGCGCGCGCGGCAGCAATAAAATACGGTGCGGCGGTATCGTATCACGCAAATTCACGGTGCAAATGAGAGACGGTGAATAAACAGTTACATTAATTTCACATGGCAGACCGGGCGCACGATGCACTTGCGCGCATAGCCGCCGCGGCCGCGGCTGTGCAAACAGCGCGCAACGTCCTGCGCGCCGAGGTGGTGTCCGCCAATGCACTGGCCGACGACCCGGTGGTGCTCGATGCATACGCGCGCGGGCAGTACCCCGACGAATGGAGCATAATCGACGCACCGGACTCGGCGGGCGTGTACATGGAGTTGAACAAATGCATCCAGCGATTCGAGGCGCAGGTGACAATCTGCGAAAGACTCGCCGGGCAGCCGATGCCTTTTTATTATGAAGCGCGGGCACGGACCGGTGATTTGATGCGCGCCAAGCGCAGCGCGATCCGGCTGGCGCGGAAGCGCGCAAGGCAGTAAATAGAATGAATCCAGAAGACGGGATGCTTACGTTGGAGCAGTACATGGCCGCGTGCCTCGCGCACAAGCAGCGCGTGCGCCGCGCGATGGCGGCGGCGCACACGGCGCAAGACGAGCTGCTCGAAATGATGGACGGCGACGCGCTGCCCGCCGACCCCGCGGCGCTCGAGCGGTACGCGCGCGCGCAGTTCCCCGGCGCGTGGGAGTTGGTCGCCCGCACGGACGTGGCGCCACCCGCTGCAAAGCAGCTGGACAAGTACATTGCCAAGTTCGGGCGGCGCGAGCCGCGCCACGTCCGCGTGGACCGCCGGCCCGTGCGCGACCGCGTCTTCCGCGAGGCGCGCGCGCTGACGCGGGAGCGGCTGAGCTGGAAGCGCGCGTACATCCGCTACGCAAACGGCCGGCATTAAACGGAGAGTTCGTTTAGTATCTCGAGCACGATCGCGTGCGCGTCCGTGCGCGCGAGCAGGTCGCGCGACCACGGCGTCAGCTTCTCGGGCTGCGCGACGTTGAAGCGGTCGGCGGACACTCCGACGCTGGTGCCGTCGATGCACAGAATACGCGGCGAGTCGGCCTTGTTAATCGCCGCGGCCGCCAGCGGGACGCCGTGCTCGGCGAGGATCGCGCCGAAGCGCGGCGCGGCCCACGCGACCCGGGCCGCGCGGAACACCGCCTCCGCGCCAAACTTGTGCACGAGATCGCGCAGCCACGGCGCGACGTGCGACTCGTCCACCCCCACGCGGTGGCCGTCCGGTAAGAGGGCGACCGCGCGGAACTTCCCGGGGAGATCGCTGTCTTCGTAGTAGCCGTACTCGCCGGACACGAGTTCCGTGGTGTCGTGGAATTGGTTGCACCGGAGCGGCGCGGCGTGCGCGTCCGCGGGCACGGCGCGACCGAACGTCGCAAAGAGGCGCTGCTGGCTCCGGCGGTCGCCGGACGTGGGCTCGTACGACTCGGCGGGAGACGCGTGCCGGCGCAGCGCGTCGTCGACCGCGCGCGCCGTCGGCCCGTGGTCGTACACGGGCATCCCAATGCCGTTCACGACGTACATCGCTGTCCCGCACGTGCGGTCGATGCGGCGGTACGAGACCTCAAAGTGCTCCGTGTGGAACGTGTGCTTGGGCTGGAGGCGGGTGAGCGCAGACACCCGCGCAATCTCCCGCTCGGCAAGGGGGTACGTGGCAAACATCCCGCGGACGATCTCGATTGCCGGAATGAATTTACGCGGCGTTAGAGCACGTCTATTATCTCGAGCAGGATCGCGTGCGCATCCGCGCGCGCGAGCAGGTCGCGCGACCACGGCGTCAGTTTCGCGCGCCGCGCGACGCGGAATCGGTCGGAATACACCGTGACGGTGGTGCCATCAACGCGCAGGGTGCATACGGACAGGAGCGTCTGTACACGGGACTTGTAGATCACCACGGCCGCCAGCGGGACGTTGTACTTGGCAAGGATCGCGTCGAAGCGCCGGGTTCCGTGGCAAAACGCGCGGAACACCATTCCGGGCCCGAACGTGTACACGAGGTCGCACAGCCACGGCGCGACGAGCGACTCGTCGCACCTCACGACGTCCCCGTCGGCGAGGACACGGACCGGGGCGAGGGTGTCGGGGCACGGTTCGCCGGAACTTGGGTACAAGATACGGAAACCGTGCTCGCCAGACACGAGCGAGCAGTGCTCTTGGTAATCGTCCTGCACGAGCGGCTCGGCATGGGCGCCGTCGGGCACCGGACGCTGGAACGCGGCAAAGAAGCGCGCCTGGTGGTCGCGGTCGTCCTCGCGCTCCGCCTCGAGCTCCGCCTCGCGTTTGGCGACGAGGTAGCGCTCGGCGTCGCGCGTCCACAGAAGCAGCATGTCGTCGATGGCGGCGCCCGCCGCGTTCTGCTCGGACGGCGGGGTCGTGATCTTGCGGAAGGACACCTCAAAGTTATCGGTGTAAAACGTATACGCGGGCCCGCTGTTGCCACCGATCAGTGACACCCGTATACCCGCGTCCGAAAACATCCCGCGAGCGATTTCGAATGTCCGAGTGAATTTACGCGGCGCAGCAGTGTTTCAATAGTCGAACCGAACTTGCCATGGGGGACGTGTCCGCGTGGCTCGCGACCGCGGAGAACCGCGCCGACATCCGCCACCTGCTGTACGTCTCGTTTGCCGCGGACGCGCCGCGCGACTTTGGCCGCCGCATCGCCGCGCCGATCGCGGCCGACGACGTCGTCTTCCGCTGGACGCCGGTGCCGGGCGTCGAGCGCGTGTACTACTCGACGTCGTGGCTGACCAGCGAGGCCGTCCGCGACTGTACCGCGGCGCGCCTCGCCGGGATGCGTGCGCCCGGCCTGCACTGGCACGTCGCGCGGCTGCCGTACGAGCGCGCAAGCCTGCCGCCGGACCCGCACTTTGTGATACACGCGTAATAAACGGCACAATCCAATTTAACAGACGCCGGCGGGATGGCGGGCGGAAACCCGGCCGTGTTGCAACATGTCATTCCGGACACGTTCACGGGGTACGACCTGTTCACCGACCACGTGCACCACGGCACACCGCGGCTGCCCGCCACGGAGAACGCGCCAGATGAGTGCGTGATCTGTTATGACACAACCGACGAGCACCTGTTTGTCAACCCGCGCGTCGCGTGCCGCTGCAGCGTGGCGGCGCACGCGTCGTGCTGGGACGGCGTGAAGGACACGCGCTGCCCGCTGTGCCGGACGTGGCTGCCGCGCCGCGGCGGGCGCGCGGGCGCGCACGTGCGCGTGCCCGTGGCCGTCGTCGTCTGCGCGGCCCGCGCCGCCATGGTCGCGCTCTTTGCCGCGATGGTGTACCTACTCGTATTCCTCTATTGCAGCGCCGCGGGCATCGACGACGCGCTGCCGCTCCAGCACGCGGCGCGGGTGGTGCGCGACACGCCCCTGTACAGGTGCATCGACGCGCTAACCCCGGCCGCCTGGGTGCGCGCCTGCGCCGCGGTCGTTACCGACGCCCGGCGGGCGTGCGAAAACGCCCACGCGTGCGTCTGCGACGTGGTGCGCCGCGTCCGGCCCATGTGCCGCGCGCACACGCACGAGTGCCGGGTGTGCGCGCCCGACGGCGAATAATGCGCGCCGTTTATTTCTGCCACGGCCATCGCGGCGCCGCGCGGCAGAGGAAGACCTCGCCGTCGTTGTTGACGCGCACGTCGAAGCGCGGGAAGTGCGCGGCGATGCGCGTGCGCGCGATCTCGCACGCGTATGGCGACATGCGCTCGGCGCACACGCCGCGTGGTACGTGAGAGTCCGCGCGGCCGGCGGCCGCGTCGGTGAGCTCCGCGAGCGCGCACGCGATGAACGCGCCGACCTTTGCGTCGACGCGCTTCTCGAGTTCTTCCTATGCAGACATCCCGCTGGTTGTTCTGTAGGCGATGAATGGAATGGCACCACGGCGCCGGTTGGGCAACTTTTGTATGGGGCGTTTTATTAGAGGATTTGCTGCAAAAGTTGCCTAGAAATTTAAACCACCGGATATCCGAATACCGAAAACATGTTGACCGGTCGCGCAATCTCACTTCGGGAGATAGCGCGTCCAGAAAGCCCGCTGCTTCGGGACCGTCGTGCTCGGGGCCGGCTTGGCTTCGCTGAGGGGCTGGATCGCGTTCATGAAAAACTGGACGCTTCCAGGCTCCATAACGAAGGCAACCTGCTCGTCCGTCCAGTGGTATAACTCGGCCAGTCCGCGCACCGTGTCGTAAATCGAGTCCACGACGCGACGAGCCTCGTTCACCTCCCACTGAAAGGTGTGCATCTGATACCCGCGAGCAAAGGCCTCGCCTAGATTGTCCTTGTTCTCCGCGTAGAACCGGCTGAGAATAGCCAGATGGCCAAGGAACTCGCGCGATCCAATGGTAATGCGCAGCGTAATCAGAGCCTCCTGCGTGGCCATGTTCGCACTAAAAGATGTTTTTCGTGCCCCCGTACACAACTCGGGTTTTATGTAATAATTTTTTTAATCTACGTGTGTATTAGACAAAATGCGCATCGCCGGGATGCGCGCGTCTGCCGTCGTAATGCACTGATATACAAATTATATTTTATTCTGCGACACGCGCGTCGGCGCGCGCGCGGCCGATCTCCCACAGGGCGCGCCACGCGCCGACGACCTCGTCGCGGCGCTCGACGAGCACCGCGCCGCGCGCCCACTCGGCGGCCACGTCGGGGTCGCACTCGTCGAGCGCGCGCACGCGCATCTTGCTCCGGTCCACGCGCGGCAGGCTGTACGCGACCGCGCCAAAGCGCACGCCGCGCGCGCCGGGGAGTAGCGCCCGCATCTCGCGCCGCGTCGCCGCGAGCGCCACGCCGGGCAGGCCCGCCAGCCGCTGCGCGAGCGCGCCGCCGCGCAGCACGACCGCGTCGACGGGCGCGGCGGGCGCGGACAGGGCCGCCCGGCGCCCGGGCGGCGGCGCGTGCGTGTGCTCGCCGGTGTGGCGCAGGACCAGCGCGCCGTCCGCGCGGGTCTCCGTGCGTATCGTCGCGGCGCACGCAATGTGCTGCAGCGGCACGACGCGCCCGCGCGCGGCGCACGCGCCGTGGCAGTGCGCCGCGCGCGCGATCGTGAACGCCGCGTCCGCATTGTACAGCGGCCGCGCGGTGTAGTCGCACTCGGGGCACACGCGCAGCCCGAGACAGGTGCGCGGCGCGGTGCGCACGGACAGCGACGGGTGCGTCATGCGCGTCCGCCGGAACGTCCACGCGAACATCACGCGCCGCCCTGCGGGGACGCCGGTGACGACCACCTCGCACGTGCCGTCGATGTAGTACGTGGCGTCGTGGTAGCCGGCGCCGCCGTACGCCACCCACGTGGTTTCAGACATTGAATTGGAGTTTTGAAAAACGGTGCCGTGTTGCAACACGGCGCCGCGCCGCAATATTCGTGCCACTGCCGTGGCATGGATGCGTTTACGGGGTACGACCTGTTCACCGGCAAGATACACTACGGCACGCCGCGGCTGCCTGCCACAGATGCGCCGGACGTGTGCATCATCTGCCACGACACGGGCGACGAGCACCTGTTTGTCAACCCGCGCACCGTGTGCCGCTGCAGCATGGCGACGCACGCGTCGTGCTGGGGCAAGATGGCGAACATGCGCTGCCCGCTGTGCCGGGTAGCGTACCCGCGACCCGTGTGTGCCAGACGGGAATATACATCCGCGATCGCGCGCGTGCCTGTCCCCCAAGGGCGCGCAATTGAAATCTTGAATACACTCCTCGTCTACGCAGTGGCCTATCTCGTTATATTTGCGTCCGCTATCATATTTGCGCACATGACGATGTTCACCTATTGCCAAGCCGCGGCTTTCAATGACATCCTACCGTTCCAGCACGCGGCACAAAAGATACGCGCTACGTCGTTGTACAAGTGGTACACCGCGCCCGAATGGCACACCCTGGCGCGCGTCTGTGCCGAGACCATCACCGATGCCCGGCGAATATGCGAAAACGACCCGGACGGCGCGTGCGTATGCGACACGATACGTTGTGTTCGGTCCTTGTGTTGTGCGTATGCGGACGAATGTTAAGTAAAGCCGCGTTCATTCTCCGCGAGGGTGTGCATCGCGCTCTGCACGGCCGCGTCGGCCTGCCGAGCCCAGAGCCAATACATCAGCCGCATATGGCGGACCTCCTCGGGGCTTCCCGCCTCGCCGCGCTCGGCGCGCACGTCGTGTCTGGCGCGCCGCACCATAATCCGCGCGAACGCGATCTGGGCCGCCAGCGCGCGCTGGACGGCGAGCACCCGGCGCGCGTCCATGCCGCGTCCCATGCACTGCCGGACGTACGCGTTGATGTGCCACGCGCCCCGGCGCAGTTCGCGCAGGCGCGCGCGGCACGCGGCGAGGTACGTCTCACTGGCCGTCCGCCCGAGCATCAGTGTCTGCATTCGAATAAACTGGCACGGCGTTCATTTGTGTTGCAACACGCTGTGCGCCGCGTCGCGGCGTTCATTCCGGCGCGCGCGCCGCCAGCAGCTGCGCGTGCGTCGCGGCAGACCGCTCGAACGCGCCCGCGCCCATGAACACGGTCGTGCCGTCGCGCGCAAACTGGCCCTGCGTGCGCAGCCGGTCCTGCTCGAGCGTCCAGCTCATCAGGAACTCGGCGGACACGCCCGTGCCCTCGAGCGCGCGCACCGCGTCGTGCATGCCGCGCGCGACCTCGGCGCGCGCCTCGGCCACGCCGCGCGCACGGATCGCGTCCTCGGCCGCCTTGGCCTTGGCCAGCGACACGCGCTCGTACACCTCCGCGTCGGTGCGCAGGTTGCGCGCGTCGCGCTCGCGCTGCGCGGCGACGACGCCCGCCATGGCGGTCTTGACCGCCTCGGGCACGACGACCTCGTCGATCAGCACGGCCTCGACCTCGACGCCCGCCGCGGCGAGCGGGCCGGCCACGTGCGCCGCGGCGGCCGCGGTCAGCGCGGGCAGGTCGTGCAGCACGTGGCCGATGTCGTCGCGCGCGCGCACCTCGCGCATCAGCGCCTGCCCGACCGCCGCGAGCGCGTAGTCCGTCGGGCCGGCGGTGGCGGTGAAGAACGCGGGCAGCGCGTCGGCGCGCGGCCGCGCGAGCACGCGCACGTCGAGCTGCAGCGGCTGCTGCGTGCCCGAGAACGCGTCCATCTGGAACTTGAGCACTTCCGACGCGAGCCGCACGCCCGTGACACGGTGCACAAACGGCACGTAGAACGAGACGCCGGGCGCGAGGACGCGCGTGACGCGCCCGAAGCGCGTGACGACCGCCGCGTGCCCGGTCTGGACGAACACGACGCCGAGCCGGCCGAGCGTGTGCACGAACCCCGCGTGCTCGACGCCGCCAATGTACCCGCTGGATGCCGCGGCCCCCATGCGAAATTAGAATTAATGTATCAACTGGCGCTATTACGTGTTGCAACACGCATGTGCGCCGCGAGCGCGGCCCACGCGCGGTACGGGCACAGCACGACGCCGCCCGGCACCGCGACAAAGCGGAACGGCGCGGGCGCGAGCATAAATACGTCGGCGGGCGCGGCGACCGCGTGGTACGTGTCGCGCACCCAGCGCCCGCCGCGCATGTCCGCGAGCTCGAACGCCGTCTCGGACAGCTCGTGCAGGCACGCGCCCCACGGCCGGCGCGCGCGCATGTGCGCCTCGAGCCACGCGCGCAGCTGCGCGGGCGCGCACACGACCGCGGTCGCGCGGCCGGCGTCCTCGGCGTGCGCGCGCCACATGCGCAGCGCGACGGCGGGGCCAAACGGGTAGCACGGCGCGGGCAGCGCGGGCCCGGCGGGCGCGGCGTAGTCGCAGCGCCGCGCCTCGTACACGCGCCCGCCGCCCTTGTTGCGCACCAGGACGCAGCTGCTCCGGACGAGCCGGCCGGGCAGCGTCGCCTCCCACGCGGCCCACTCGGCCAGATCGCACATTGAATGTTTTCCAAGGGGGTGGAATTTACGTTCGAGTTCGATCCGTCGGACGACGAGGTGCGCCGCACCATCCGCGACAGCCGGTGCATGCTCAAGTGCGACGCGTGCGGCGACGCGGCCGTCGTGGCCGCCGCGCGCGCGCTGGCCGCGGCGTACGACGCGGCGCTGGCCGCCGAGGTGCGCGCGGACGCGCGCGCACGCGACGCCGCGCTCGCCGAGGGCGCGTGGTTCTGGCGCAGCTTCTGCGCCACGTACGGCGCCGCGCCTGCGCCCGCGCCGCTGTACCTGTTCGTCCGCCCGTCGCGCGTCCGCGACCGCGACCGGCTCTTTGTCGTGCTCGCCGGCGCCACGCTGGTCGTCACGTACCGGCGCGACGGCGACGACGCGGGGCCGGTCGCCGAGACGTGTGTCGAGGGCTACGCGCCCGGCGCCGGCGGCTGGATCGGCGCGGCGGCGCGCACGGTCGACCGCGTGCCCGCCGACGACGCGGCGCGCGCGGCCGCGGCGGCGTTCCTGGCGGCGCTGCCCGCGCGCGGCGACGCGGGCGCGGACCTGCAGCTGCTGTGCCACGCGTACCTGCACCGGCGCGACTCGGCGCACCTCGGGGACGTGTTCGCCCGGCACGGCCTGACGCCCCGGCCGCTGACGGACATCCGCCTGCGCGCGCGCGGCCTGCTCGAGGTCGACGGGCGCCCGCTCGAGGTCGACCCCGCCACGGGCGCAGTGGTCGCGGGCATCCTGCCCACGTGCCTGTGCGCGCGGCGCGACGATCGCGCCTTCTGGCGCGACGTGCACAATACACTGGAAACGATTTATTCGCGGCACGGCCGCATGATCGTGTATGCCACCTGATCGCGCACATGCTCCGGCCCGAACGCGGGCGTGGCGCGCACGCGCAGCAGCCACTCGTGCGTCAGCAGCGCGAGCACGTCCTCGGGCAGCGTCGTGTCGGTGGCGAACCAGACGCCGCTGCCCATCTCCGCGCGCGCCCAGACCGGCGCGCCGCCGAGCGCGCCCGTGAACATCTGGGTGACGCAGCGCTCACGCGCCGCGTACGTTTCGTCGTCGTCGTGCTCGCGCGGCACGGTTACGTGCAGCAGGTAGGTCGTGCCCGCGGGCACCCGGCCGCCGAATTCGGACATTTCAATGCCTGCTCCGCGCGTGTTGCAACGCGCGGAACCCGCGGCGGCATTCAAGATGCTGCGCGTGCTCGTCGCGCCGACCAACGATGTGGAGCTGGCCGCGCTGCGGTGCGCGGCGCGCTGCGGCCTGCCGACGGGGGGGTACGCGCGCGCCGGCGACTACGACGCGCGCGTGCTGGCGCCGCGCGGCGTGCGCGAGGTGTTCGACTACGACGCGCCCGAGCGCACGCGCCGCGCGTGCCGCGACGCGGTCCTGCGCGAGGCCGCGCGCGTGCTCGTGCTCGACAACCCTGCGTGCGCGTGGGCGCCGCCCGCCGACGGCCGCGCGGTGGTCGTGCGCGGCGCGCACGTGCGCCTGCCGTGCCCCCGCGCGGCGGTGGCGGTCGTGTGCTGCCCCGAGCCGGCGCCGTGGGCGCGCGCGTGGCTGCACGCGACGTTCCTGCGCTGGCGCGCCGAGGCGGCGATGCACCCCCGCGTGCGCGCGCTGCGCCAGCGGCACGCGCCGCCGCAGGTGCCGCGGCGGCGCGCGGCGGGGCCGAGCCGGCTGCGATAATACAGTCTATTCGCTCCGGGCGCGCCGGGCGCGCGGCGTGTCGTTCTCTTTCACAAATTTTCCGGCAATCGCGTCGAAATTGAGGCTGGTGAACCCGGCGAGGGCCAACATGATGCTCACAACCGGCCAGAAGCCGCGTGCGTCGGTCAGGAAAAAGAATCCGTGCACGGATGCCAACAGCACGGGCACTGCCAGCAGGGCCGCTATAAACATCGCCGCCCCGGACATAATGCCGTGTTGCAACAATGCAGCCGCGGCCATACATTTCTTTCGATGACGTGCGTGGTGTGCCACGAAGAGGGCCTCGCGCTCGCCGCGGCGCCGACCGCGTGTGGATGCAAGTGGCGGGTGTGCGAATCCTGCTTGATAAACATCGTCCGCGCGGGCTGCAAGTGCGTATACTGCCACCGCCCGCTGCGCCGGTCGTTCCGCGTGCCGCCGCTGCGGCTGGTGACGGGTGCTGCGTGGGCCCGCGCCGCGCCAATGCTTGAATCGCTTCCGAATTTTGCCGTCGGATTTCTGTACCTTTATGCCGGCATAACCACCGCAATGTATGCCACCGGCGGCGCCTTGTGGGGCATGCCGGCCATTTTGGTGGCGGCGGCGGGGACCATTTTCGTCGAACGGCACCTGTCGTCCGTGCTCGTCTGCGCGCTCTTTGTACTGTCCCCGCCGGCCGCCGCTGCTGCCGCACTGTTCATGTGGGACGCGTCGTATCTCGTATACGTGGGCGCGGGCGGGTTCCTTGCGGCGGGTGTGTCCCTCGCGCACGAGGCGCGCGATTTCACTCGGCTCGTGTGCTTCTCGAACCTCGAGATGAATTTCGTCGCGCCGCCCCCGCCGCCCCGGTACAACCTGCGCCCGCGCAATGCCCGGGGCCGGGTGGCCGCGTAGCGTGCCGCACAAATCCAATGGAGTTTATTGCGGCGGTTAATACGCGCGCCACGTCCGCGCGACCGCGGCCGCGAGGGCGTCCCACGCGAGCCACGCCAGCGCCGCCTGCAGCGCAAAGAACGCCAGCCCGCCCGCGAACGCGGCGAGCCCGTGCACAACACACAGCGCGAGCCACGCGAGCGCCTCGGCAATGTGCAGCAGCACGACGGCCTCGAAGAGCACGTCGGCGTCCCCGTCGGCGAAATGCATCGATTCGATAAACATGAATTCAGGTCGCGCAATGTATTACCATTCCAGCTTGGCCGCGGCCATTTCCTTTTCGCACCGCGCCACCTCCGCGCCCACCTCCTCGCGCCGGAAGCGCTGGTCGCAGACGTAGTTGGCGCACGCCGGCGCGCGGTCGCCCGCGCACGCGCGGCACCCCTCCCACAGCGTCTCGTGCGTGCGCGCCGCCGCGAGCATGCGCGCGGTGATCGCCTGCCTCGACGCGTCCCGCTGCGCGCTGCATTCCGCGCACATGCCGTCGGCCGCGATCGGCTGCGGCTTGCGGCACGCCGCGCACGGCACGCCCCGCCGCAGCCACGCGCCCACCAGGCCCGTCGGCGGCGCGACCGCCCGGCGCAGGCCCGTGCCGGCAAACACGGCCTCGCCGTGCAGAAACGGCAAAAGGATGCGCTCGAGCGGCTTGCGCAGAATGTCCAGGTACTTGGCCGCGTCCGGCGGCTGCCGCGCGGTCCACGCGTGCAGCGGGTCCTCGCCGAGCTCCGACGTCTTGGTGCCGCGCGCGCCCGCGACGAGCACAAACTGGATGCGGCTGCCGATTTCGGGCAGAGGGGTCGCGCCGCGCGCCCGCATGCGCTCGTACAGCTGCACGTGGACCGGCAGCGCAATGTACGCGTCGGGCGGCTTGGACAGCTTCTTGGACATGATCAGCAGGTACATGGGCACGCGGTTCATGTACAGGTCGTCGGCGACCTTGCGCGCGTGCGCCACCGCCGCGACGGGGCTGCGGTCGTCGAGCAGTGCGGCAAGCACGGTCTTGACCGTCTCCTCGACGATCCGCGGCGGGTCGCGCCGCTTGGTCTCGAGGCCCTTGCTGTCGAGGTAGTCGTACTTGTCCGGGCGCGTCCAGTAGTAGCCGGCGTAGCGCTTCTTGCTCAGCAGCAGGAACGGGCTGTACACCTTCTCAAACTCGAGCTTGATTGGCTCGCGGAACAGCGTTGTAATATGCGCCGCCGCGTCGCGCCCGAGCTCCATGGCTTCCGCGACCGTCTCGGCGCCAAAGTCGACCATGACCGAGTCGGTGTTGTGCACGATCAGGTTGCCGACGCCGGCCTGAAAGTGGTGGTTCGCCGTCTGCAGATCATATACGTAGCAACCATCATGGATAATTGATCTGATTTTTTTCACCGCAATTGAGTTTTTCCGTTGCTTACCCGATGCTGATGTGGCTGTAAGACGATATATATCCTTCTTGTCCGCCCGGATAGAAACACTGACCGCGTACCCAATCGACCTCATAATTCGGAACAGCCCGGCCGCGCCAATTTGACCACGAATATCACACCGAGTACATCCACTTTTGTCGCCGTCGCCGGCATAATATCCCAAAAAAAATGCGCGACGCGCAGCATCGTTCGCATTCAAAATGTACTCCGGAACACGCTTGTTTTTATCTGAATCATAAAACATATTCCTATAAAAACTAACAATCTGCTTGGCGTTTGTCGCGGTCATTGAAAAGGTCTTGCTGCTTGTTCGTATGTCGTAAATCATAAAACGAGTTCCCGGGTACGTATGTTCGGCACAAAATAATGCATGCTGCATTAATGAATAGTTGTTTTTGGTAATACGCCAGCCAGCCTTTGTACCTGATGCACAATCCCAAATCCCACAGCTTCCGTCGGCAAAAAATAAACCCATTAGCCACGCCTCGTTTTCGCTTACGGTCGTGATCTCCACATCGCCGGCAAAGTCTGCATGCAGCAGCTCCGTCCCCGGCCCCACATTCCTGGCTGCGACGACCGACCCGTCCGGCCGCAGCAGACTGTGGTCCGCGGTGACCTTGACGACGCCCGTGTGCGTGCACACCTCGACGATCTCCTTCTCCGGCGGCACGCGATGCCGGATGACACGCTCGACCGCGGTCCAGCCCGCCGACGACCAGACTTCGAGCCCGCACGCCGCCTGCGCCTTGTCGCCGTGCCACGCGGCCCACGGCCCGTCCGCCATCTCGTCGATCCGCACCACCTGCACCAGGCCGGCGCGGCGCACGAGGCACGGCGTGTCGCCGGTGACCGAGTCGCCGTACAGCACGTGCGCGTTGTGCGCGTAGCCGTTGGCGGCGCAGTACTTTTGCACCACCGTGTCCGCGGTCATCTGGATCATGCGCCGGCCGACGGCCGTGACCGAGCTCGAGATCGCCTGACACGCGAGCTTCTCGGTCGCGGCGCCGGTGAAGCCGTAGATCGAGTTGCAGATCAGCTTCATCGCCAGCTGCTGCCCCTCGAGCACCGCGTGCATCGGGTCGCCCTTGGCCGTGTGCTTCTGCCGCGCGCGCACCGCCGCCCGCGCGGCGATCGTGCGATCGAGGATCGACGGCAGCAGCCCGCGCACCACGGTGCTGCGCACAAAGCACGCGCCGGTCTCGGGGAAGCGCTCGAGGTCGGCCTCGGTCAGGCCGACGGCCGCGGGGTCCGCGGCGGGCGGCAGCAGCGTGTCGTGCGACATGTTGTGCGCGCGCATGATCGACGGGTACAGCGACGCAAAGTCCAGCGTCGCGACCGGCCGGGGGTGCAGGCCGGTGACGGGGTCGAGCACGGTCGCGCCCTGGTAGCCGTCGTGGTTGGCGGGCAGCCCGCGCGCGGGCAGCACGATGCCGCGCGCGGCCGCGTCGTACACGAGCAGCGTGCGCACCTTGACCGTCTGCCCGCGCGTCAGCAGCGCGTTGATGAACACGCGCGTCACGCGCGCCATCTCGGCGAGGTTGGCAAAGTACGCGCGCGCCGCGATGAGCCGCAGCACGAGGTGCGAGTCCTTGACGCAGTACCGGGCGAGCACCGCGCGCGTCGCCGCGTCCGTGCGGAACAGCCGCGGAATCTCAGTGTGCGGCACGTCGTCCTTGCGGTCGCCGAGGTGCTTCGCCGCGACCGAGTTGAGCGAGTACTCGCGCAGGCTCTCGGTGGCCGTGATGAGCATGAAGACGTCGAACACGATGCGCCCGGGCACGAGCACGATCGTCTGCTTGCGCGTGCCCGCGCCCTTGCTCTGGAAGTTCTTTTCGTAGAAGCGCGTCCGCGCGCCCGGCGCGCGCCCGGTCTCGAGCATCCGGGCGACGCCGAGCTTGTGCGCGCGCGTCAGCACGTACTTCCAGTCGAAGCCGTTGATGTTGTAGCCCGTCAGCACGTCGGGGTCGATCGCGACCACGTGGTCGGCGAACCGCTCCAGCAGCACGCGCTCGCTCTGGCAGACGACGACCTGCGTGTTTGGCACCGGGTCGCACGTGTTCAGCTGGAACACGACGTTGTGCGCGCCCTCGGGCGGCGTGCCCGCCACGTGGTGGCACACGGAGATAGTAATAATGGGGTCGCCGCGCTCGGCGCTCGGAAAGCCGCCGCCCGACAGGCACTCGATGTCAAAGCTCGCGATGCGCAGCGGCGCGTTGCACTCGTTCGCGCCCGGCGCCGGCCCGAGCTGGCCGAACGGCACGTCCCACTCCCAGTCGCAGCGCGCGCCCGCGACGCGGCTGCCGCGCACGCGCGCCCACCCCATCGCGCCGATGCCCGCGTCGCGCAGCGCCTGCGTTGCGTGCGGCACGTCCGTCTCGTACAGCGCGCGCCCGGGCAGCGCCTTGTCGGCGGCGCGCATCTTGTCGGGGCTGCGCAGCGTGACCTTCCACATGTCGACCGGCGCGGGGTGGTAGTAGAACAGCGGGCGGTGTGCGACCGGCTCGATCGACACGACCTCGCCGCACTCGCGCACGATCGGCGCGGGCGGCAGCTCGGCGTCGCCGCCGCGCTCGACGTAAAAGTGCGCGCAAAAGTCCGGCACGCGCACCAGGTGCGACTGGCCGGCGGCGTCGCGGCCGAACAGCAGGAGCGCCGCGCGGCCGTCGCGGCTCTCGCTGAACGCGTCGATGACCTGGAAGTCGGCCTCGGCCTCGGCGCGCTTCTCGCGCGGGCGGGCGTCGTCGGCGCCGTTTACGGGCACGGGCGCGTCTTCGTCGGAAATGTCGTCAAACTCAAACATCCCCGGAACAGTGTTCGCGAATGATTCTGCACGTGGTTCAACACTGTTGCAACACGCGCCGGATTCCCGACGGTGCGTGGCGCTGGTCGAGCAATTCACTACAACGGCGCCGAGTGCTTTAGCGTCGCGCCCGCAGCACCAATCATTCGTGTTTTGATGAACGCCGACTGGCCGGACCTGCTGCGCGCCGAGTACGCCGCGTTCGTCGTCGCCGCCGCCGACGACCCGCGCGCGCGGTGGTGCCTGCTGCACGGCGCGCCGCTGCACGCGCGCCCGCTGCGGCACGCGCCCGACGAGGCCGAGATGCGCGCGCGCGTCGGCGGCGACCTCGCGGTGCTGCCCACGGGCGCCGCGCTGTCGTCGGCCGGCTACACGCTCGGCGTGGCGCGCGCGGGCGCCGGCGCGCCGCTCAACGCGCGCGCGTCGGCGTTCGTCGGCCACGCGGTGCGCGGCGACGCGGTCTTTGTGCGCGCGCAATAGACACACATGCGTTCGATGCTCGCGCCCGCGGGCGCGCGCTTTCTGCACGTGGCGCCACGCACCGCCGGCCTGCCGCCGCCGCTCGCCGCGCTCGTGCAGTGCGCGTGCGCGCTGCTGGCCGCGCTCGTGGCCGCGCCGTGGAAGCGCACGCGGCGGCGCGCGCGCGTCTTCACGAACCTGTACCACCCGCTGCTGTACATATGCACGCGCACCGCGCGCGCGCCGCCGCCGCCCGGCGCGGTCGCGCGCCTCGGCCGCGGCGTGTGCCGCCGCACGCCGTGGCGCGCGCTCGGGCCGGAGCCAGTGTACGAGCTGCTGCGCTTTGAGAACGCGCTGAGCACGTACGTGCTCGCGCGGGACTGATTTATTCGCGCACGAGGATCAGCGCGCCGGCGACGTCGGGGTCGGCGTACGGGTGCGCCAGGCCGCGCGCCGCGGGGTTCGGCGGCAGGCCGCGCAGCCGGCCGTCCTCGGCGCAGTACATGTCAAAGCCGCACATGGCGAGCGCGGGCGCGGGCTCGACGCCCTCGATCGGGCCGCCGACCGCCGCCTGCATGTCCGCGAGCGCCGGCGGCGCGCGCACCACCTCGGCGTCAAACGGCTCGAGGCCCGCGACCCACACGCGCACGCACGCCGCGCCGGGCGCGACGGGCACGACGAGCATGCGCACGCGCCGGTCGGCGCCCGCGTCGAGCGCGCCGGCGGGGCAGCGCGGGCGGCTGGCCACGACGCGCCGCTTCTCCGGCCTGGCGCGAATGCTTGACATGAATGGCGCGGAATCGCCGCGCGCCGTGTTGCAACACGCGCGGTGCCGAATCGCGCTGGGAACGGCGCAGAAAAAAGGTCGTTTACCGTGTTATACACGGTAATCCAATGGTTATCGCGGAAAAGTGTGTGAAAACATTATCCATGGCCCGCCCACCACCCCTTTGGCGCTTTGCGCATAAGAACGCATTGTAAAAAGTTCGTGCAGCGTGCGAGGCCGTGCAGTGGACGACGCCGGCGTGCGCCGTGCAAGCCGCGTGGCACGCGCCGTGCCATGAACGAGTAAGTCGTGCAGTGTACGACACATCTGTATCGTGCAGCCGACGACACCCCGCGCACCGCGCACCGCGTGGTCACCGTCGCACCGCGCACCGCGTGGTCGTGCAGCCGACGCCGCCGCGCACCGCGCAGATGCCTACGCGCGCATGGCACGCGCGGTCGCCGCGGCACGCCGCGCACAACGACACGAACGACTGGTTTATTCGTAGACGTTCGCAAAGTGCGTGTCGTCGGACGCCGCCCACTTGCAGGCGAACATCACCGCCCGCCGCCCGCCGCCGGCGGCGTAGCACGTCGCGCCGCCCGCGTCGTACGTCGCCAGCACCCGCCCAAAGTGCGCCTCGAACGACGCCTTGGTGAACAGCGGTGCGACCAGCGCGGCGACAAACTCGGTGGCGACGTCCACGCGGCACAGCGTCGGCGGCATGCCCACGCCGTCGGCATGGTTCCGCCAGTACGTCTGGTCGAGGACCGACAGCAAGTCGCACGGGGTGTTGCACCCAGCCGGCCCCGCGCCGTGGCCGATGGCGATCGTGCCCGGAAGCGGGCGGTCGTTGAAGCGCAGGAACCCGATGCGCATGCAAATGCACGCGTCGCCGCGCGCAAACGAGACGGTAAAGACCTCGCCCTTGGTCCACCCGATGCACTCGACCGCGACCGCGACCCCCGCGGACGCGAGTTCCGCGCGGACGCCGGCAAACTCGTCGTCGCCGAGGTGCGCGAGCACCCGCGCAGCGCGCTCCTTCATGCGGCGCTTGTTGTGTGCATCTTTGAGGGCGGCGATGGCGTCGTCGTTCTCTTGCGCCCTTTCGTACAGCTGCCTGCGCGCCGCGTGCAGTTCGACGGCCGTGGCCTTGAGCGCGGCCATCTTGGCGCGTATATCCCCGTCTTCCATACCGAACGCAAATTGTAGTCGCGCCGTTTGGTGTGGCGTGTTGCAACACTGTGTTGCAACACGCGGCCGGCGCCGGGCGACGCGGCGATCATGTTTGGCATTGTACGCGACAACACGATGAACGTCTTGCAATTTATTCGCCGTCACGCCCGGAGCTGGCCGAGAACAAAGAGGACGCAGTACGCGAGCAGGCACACGAGCGTCGCCGAGAGGAACATCCGCGCCGCGTCCGCGGACGGGTCGCCGCCCGCGGCGGCCATCGTCTGGAAGAAGCCCGTGGTGAGCAGCGCGTACGCGGTGAAGAACGCGTACTCGGCGCCGGCCGCGGCGGGCCGCCCCGCGCGCGCCAGCAGGCCGACGCACACGGTCGGCACGGCCACCCGGAGCACGTCGGCCGCCGCGAACCAGTAAAACGGCGCGACCGCCAGTGCGACCGCCAGCGCGGCCGTCCGTGTGCCCGCTCGCATTCGCGCCGCTAATTGTGAATGGTGGACGCGCGCCGCGTGTTGCAACACGGTGTTGCAACACGGAGCCGCCGGCGAACAGCACTAAAAATGGCGGCGTTCGACGGGCGCGACGCGCAGGACGCCGAGTTCCGGCGCATTTTCTGGACGAAGTGCGTGGAGACGTACGTGACGGACGCGCGCACGTGGGGCGCGCTCGGCGCGTACCACCTCGATCAGGGCGCGTTCACCTGCCTAACTGCGGCCGATTTCGACGCGATGGCGGCGGACATGAACCGCGACCTCGCCGGCCTCGCCGCGGGCGTCCGCCCGACGGTCGCGAGCACCGGGCGCGGGCTGTACCTCGTGCACGACCAATAGAGTTTATTGCCGCGCCGGGCGCGCCCAGCGGTCGCGCGCGCGCAGGACGAGCGCGACGAACACCAGCGCGGCCATACCCGCGACGCGCCGCGCGGGGTGAAAGTCAAAGAAGTTGGTGCCGAGCAGGAACAGCGCGGCGGCAAACAGGCCCGCCTCGGCCCACTCGGCCGCGCCGTCGACGCGCTCGAACACGCGCGCGCACACGTCGTACACGAACAGCGCGACCACCGCGCCGGTCAGCGCGGACACCCAGTCCATCACGGATTTTGCGTATGATTCGCGCACGCCTTTGCGCGCGCGTACGCCGTGCGGACGTCGCACGCCGCGCCGGACGAGAAGACGCAGTCGAAGAAGACGTGCCACATCAGCGGCTCGTCGCAGTGCCGCGGCCGGAACCTCGGCACGTGCACGTCAATCTGCGCGAGGAGCAGCGGAACGGATACGACGTGGTGCGCCGCGTCGGGCGCCGGGCCGGGCGGGGCCGTGCCGAAGCGGACGTCGAGCCAGACGTCCCCCGCGTAGACCGGGAGCGCCATGTGCGCGCTGGCCATCACCAGCGTCCCGAGGAACGTTAGAAGCACGACCATCCACGCCAGCTCACTCGCGTGGGCCGATTTTTTACTGCCCGGTACATACTGCTTCCGGCACATCAGACAGCGCTTGTCTTCCACGAGGGCCCAGCACGACGCGTGCACCGCCACGCAGCAGCGGCACAGGACGCGCGGGTTGTCGAACAGCGGCTCGTCGCCCGCGTCATAGCAGATCAGGCACACGTCCGGGGCGTCCCACGTGGCGGGCAGGCGCGGCGCGCCCGCGTACGTGCGGTCGCTGAACACGTCGTACCCCGTGAACGTGTCCGTTTTGTGCATGCCGCGCGCCCGCGCACTTACAAACGCATCCGATGTTCGGGGAGACGGTCCTTGCCATCGACCCCGGCGTCGCGGTCGCCGCGGCGGCCGCGATGCGCGGCGGGCGCGTCGTGTTCGCCGCGTCGGCGGCGCTGGCCGGCCCGCCCGCCGCGTGGGTTGCCGTGCTCGCCGAGTGGTTTGACCTGGCGCGGCCCGCGCGCGTCGTCGTTGAGGCGCAGCGGCTCGACCACGGCCGCTGCGCGTTCGTCGAGGGCCTGGTGCACGGCCTGGCCGCCGGCCGCGGCGTGCCGTGCCACCGCCACGTGCCGCGCGCCATGCACGCCGCGTGCGCCGGCTTCGGCGGGCACGCCCGCAACAAGCGCCGCGCCGTCGCGATCGTGCGGCGCCTGCTGCCGCCGGCCGACATCGCGCTGCTGCGCGCCGCGTCGCCGCGGGGGCGCGCCGACCCGTTCGACGCCGCGCTGTTCCTGCTGTGGCACGCGCGCCCGGCCGACGTCGCCGCCGTGCCATGACGCGTGTGCAACAGGCGGTTAACAGCGGCCGGGTTGTCTCGGCGCGCCCGCGCGTCAGGCGGCATCGTCGCCGCCGGCTGCAGCAAGGCCGGCGTGGAGCGCGCGCTGGCCGTGTACAAATAAACGCGCGTGTTGCAACACGCACAACATTGCCATTGTTATTTTGTTTTACACAATGCACCGCCGGGAACCAAGCGTCGTTGAGCAGCTTGCCCTCGCCGTACGCGCGCGCCCCGCGGCCGCCGCGGGCGCCGCGCTCGCCGCCGCCGCGGGCGCGGCCGCGCTCGCATCCGTCTTTGTCGTGCCCGCGGGGCACGTCGGCGTCGAGTCGCTGTTCGGCGACGTGCGCGACGCGGCGTACGGCCCGGGCATGCACGTCGCCAACCCGCTGACGCGCGTCCGCATGTACGACGTGCGCGTGCGCAACACGGCGCTCGGGTGCCAGTCGGCCACCGCCGACGGCCTCGGCATCCAGTCGGAGCTGACCGTGCGCTGGCGCCTCGCGGCCGCCGCGGCCGCCGCGACGCGCCGCACGGTCGCGGGCGACGTCGAGGACACGATCCTGCGCCCGCTGCTCGTCGACGCGGCGACGCACGCGACCGCGCGCTTTGGCGTGTCCGCGCTGTTCGGCGCGGCGACGCGCGTCGAGATCGGCCGCCAGATCGCCGAGACGCTCGGCGACAAGTGCGCGCCGTACGGCGTCGTGATCCTCGACGTGATGGTCAACCGCCTGCAGCCGCCCGAGAGCGTCGAGCGCGCGGTGCAGCAGAAGATGGCCGCCGAGCAGGACGCCGAGCGCGCCAACTACGTCATGGACAAGCAGCGCATCGAGCTCGCGTTCGCGACCGAGCGCGCGCAGTTCGAGGCCGACCGCAACATGATGCTCGCGCGCGCCGAAGCCGACCGGCTGAAGCTGCTGGCCGTGAGCGAGGCCGAGCGCACGCTGCTGCTCGCCGACGCCGAGGCGCAGCGGCGCGTGCACGAGGCGCGCGGCGTGCGCGCGTTCCAGGACGCGATCAACGCCAGCACGTCGACCCGCGTGCTCGAGTGGCGCAAGATCGAGGCGGTGCAGACGCTGTACGCGAACCCGAACGTCAAGTTTGCGTTCGTCGACCCGCGCCAGCCGATGATCCTCGACCTCAAAATCTAGCGTGCATGGCGGCGCGTGTTGCAACACGCCGGCGAATACACACATTCATTTCGTCATGTCTGCTCACGGGGCGTCGTTTGAGGACGCGTGCATCGCGGCCGCCGCGTGGCGCGCGTCTACTACGCTGTACGAACGCATCGTGTACGCCGAGATTATCAAGGTGCTCCGCGCGCACGAGGGCAACCCCGTGATGGTGTTCGATGTCCCAAAGGAAATGCGCAAGGAGGCGTTCGTGAATCTGCTCACCTGCATTGTCGGCCCGGACGTGTGTTACGATAGTGCGCATGATTCATGGATCGTCATCGGAATTTCCGAGGCGGATGTCTATAACAAAGTCGTGCGACTGCGGGCCCCGTGCAACAAATAAACATCGATCAATTTCTTGATTCGCCGCATGAGCGCAGGCCGACTGAATCCAGCGCGTGTTGCAACACCGTGTTGCAACACGGCGCAGTCCGAAATGAGAAACAATCGTGAAATTCGCGACATGCCTCGGTGTTTGCCACACGGCGCACGAACACTGGCCGTGTTGCAACACGGCGGCCGAATACACATTTTCATTATTCATCGAATGTCTGCTCCCGGGGCGACGATCGAGGAAGCGCGCGCCGCGGCTGCCGCGTGGCACGCGTTCACCACGCCCGACCTCGCCGCCGTGTGCGCCGATCTCATCGATAAGTTCCGTGCGAACATGCACCGCCCCGTGTTCGTGCTCGATGTTCCGGCAAAGATGACCGCGGAAGAGTACGTAGCGATGGTCAACGAGATTGGCGGCGACCACGTGTGTGTCAAAAAATGCGGCAACAAGGTCGTCGTCGGGGTTTCATGGAACCATGTCAATGAAAAGATCGTGCAGATAAACCAGCTGCGCTACTCGCCGTTGGACCCGACGCCCTCGGCCTTCTCGCCGACCAGCCCGCGGTACTAGCACAATAAACAGTTGCGCAATTCGCATCATGCCCGGGTGTTTTTCACCGTGTGGAACGACGCGGACCGCCGTGTTGCAACACGGCGGCCGAAAAATATTTTCATTATTATCGAATGTGTGTTTCCCGGGGGACGATCGAGGACGCACGCGCCGCGGCTGCCGCGCGGCACGCAACCACCATGCCCGGCCTCGCCGCCGTTCTTGACGTTATGCACACCGACCTTGCCAATCTCGCTGATTTCACCGATTTCGCCCACGCGTTCCGTGCGCACATGCACCACCCCGTGTTCGTGCAAAGATGATCGTGGAAGAGTACGCGACGATGGTCGAAGAGATCGACGGTGACCACGTGCGCATCAAAATCCATGGCCGCAAGGTCGTTGCCGGGGCGTTGTGGACCACGTCCACGAAAGATCGCGCAGATACGCCGGCCGTGCTGCTCACCGCCCAGCCCGCGGCACGAGTACAATAAACAGTCGTGCAATTCGCATCATGTCCGGGGTGTTTCTCACCGTATGGAACGACGCGGACCGCGAGCGCAGCCCGGTGCTGCGCACTACCCGCGGCGGCTACCCGCACATTACGTGCATCTACCTCGGCGCGGCCGACCCCGTGGCGACGTTCAAGCGCGCGGCGGCGCGGTGCGCGGCGGCCATCGGCGTGCCGCTCGTCCTGCGCACCGCGCGCGTGACCGAGTACGAGAAGGCGGGCGCGGCGGTGTTCGACGTGCGGCTGTGCTTCGACGCGCCCACCGCGATCGTGCTCTGCCTGCTGCACGCGGGCGTCGCGCGCGACCTCGGCCGCGCGCCGGACGCGGCGTACGAGCCGCACGTCACGCACGGCATCTACGCCGACCGCGCGGCGGCCGAGGCGGCGGCCGCGGCCGTGCAGCCGCACCTGCCGTACACGGTGGCGATCACGGGCGTCGCGGTCGACTGATCTATTTGCGCCGGTCGGGGAAACAGCTGACCTCGCGCGGGCCGAAATAGAAGCTGCAGTTCGTGCGCGCCATCTCCTCGTCCACCACGCGGCGCGCGAGCCGGTGCGTGGTCTCCATGTCGGGCAGGCCGCACGCGCTGCCGATCTCGGCGCACATGTCGTGGGTGCGCACCGACACGGTGTACGTGAGCGCGCCCGCCGCCGCAAACGCCGCGGCGAGCGCGGCCAGAAACGCGGCGCGGAACTCGCGTACAAACCGCGCCTCGTCGCCGGGCACCGGCGCCTCTGCGCACCGGCGCGCGTAGCTGGCCATCTGGGCGCGTACGTCCGCGCGCAGCGCGTCCACCCCGTCCGGCTCCATCAATGCGAATGTATTACGGCGCGATCATCGCGGCGATACTTGCGCGTATCGCGGCAATGTCGGTTTGCATCGCGGCAAGGTCTGTCAATCTCGCATCGTAGCCCGCGCGCAGCACGTCGATGCCCGCGCCGAGCGCGTCGCTGTTTGCGCGCAGCACGTCGATGCCCGCGTGAAGCGCGTCGCTGTTTACGCGCAGCGCGTCGATACCTGCGCCGAGCATATCAATGTCCGCGCGGAGCGCGGCGAGCCACGCGGAGATTTCCGCGCCGACCGGCGCGCCCTGCACAGATTCCCCGCTGGGTGCCATGCAAGTTTATTTGGTGGCGAGCGCGCGCAATTACGGCGGCGTATTACAACACGGACGCTGGCGGCTAGCAGGAATAGCACTCGACTTCGAACACGGTGATGTTGTAGCCGCAGTTCATGCGCGACATCTCGCACTTGACCACGTAGTGCGCAAGATCGCGCCGGGCGTCGTTGTCGGGCACGCCGCACACGGTGCCAATCTCCGCGCACATGTCCCGGATGTACACTTGCACGCAGTACCCGTGCACGTCGGCCGTCGCGAACGCCGCGGCGAGCGCGGCGAGGAACGCGGTGCGGAACTCGCGCTCGAACCGCGCCCAGTCGCCGCCGCGCGCCGCGTGCATCTCTGCGTGCCGGCGCACGTAGTCATCCATCTTGGCGCGCACGTCCGCGCGCAGTGTGTCCACCCCGTCCGGCTCCATGCAAATGTGAATGTATTACGGCGTGGTGTTCGTGCGCACTGCGTCGAGGCGCACATTGAGAGCATCAATGCGCGCGGCGCTGGCCGCGAACATCGCAGATGTCTCATCAAAGCGCGCGGCACTGGCTGCGAACATCGCAGATATTTTATCACTGCGTGTAGCGTTGGCCGCGATGCGTGCGGCGCTGGCCGTGTACATCTCATCGTTGCGCACGGCCTCGGCCGCGACCATCGCGTGCATCTCGTTCAAGCGCGCGACAAGGATTCCATCAATGTCTATACGCAATACCCCGTCGTCCAGCACACGCGGCGCAACCAGCGCATCTTTCTGCGACCCCCCGTTTGGCGCCATTCAAGTGTGTATCGCGACGAGTTTATTGATGCAGCTCAGTCAATGTACACGCCGGGGAAGGCCATGTCGGCCGACGCGGCCCACGCGCACACAAATTTCACGGCCCGCAGGCCGCCGGCGGCGGTGTAGCGCGCGACGCCGGCGGCGTCCGTGTACGTCTCCAGGACCTTTCCAAAGGACGTCTCGAACGCCTTTTGCGTGTGCGCCGGCGCGACCAGCGCGGCGACAAACTCGGTGGCCGCGTCCACCGCGCGCAGCGCGGGCGGCAGGCCGATGGCCGCGGCCAGGATCAGCCAGTCGGTCTGCTCCGCGACGTCCAGCAGCCGGCACTCGGTGGCTAGCGGCCAGTCTCGGCGCGCGGCCGGGCCGAACGAGACCGTCCCCGCCGCGGCGTGGCCGGGCGTCTCCGGGCGGACCGTGATCTTCACGTGGGCCGCCGCGCCGTCGCGCACAAACGACACGTCAAACTCCTCGCACGTGTTGCCGCCGAAGCAGGCGACCGCGACGTCGACCCCCGCGGACGCGAGCTCCGCGCGGATTTCGGCGAACGCGTCGCTTCCGAGGTGCGCGAGCACCTGCGCGGCACGCAAGTCACAGATGCGCTCGTTGTCAGCCTTGATGGCGGCCCAATCAGCATCGCGCGCCTTCGATGCGGGCGCCCGCGCGGCCGCGCATGCGGCGCTCCGGGCTTCATCGGCCTCGTCGCACATGCGCTTTTCCGTCGCTTTCATGTCGCTGATCTCCCGCTTGCGCTTTGTGGCGTTCTGGTGCAGTTCCTTGATCCCCTCCATGCGGTTGATTCGGATAATAACTAGTGTCCGACGCCGCGCCTGTTGCAACACGCCGCGGTGTCGAGCGCAAACATTTCGATATGGCGTCGTTCGCGGGGGCCAAGTGGGTCGCGGTGGCCGGCGAGCCGGCGACGCTGCGCGCGCTCAAAAGATCGGCGTACGTCGCCCCGCGCGCGGGCGACCCGGCCGTCGGCGACCTGTGCGGCCTGGCGCGCCACGGGGCCTCCGAGAACCACGTGCTCGACATCCTGCGCGTGTGCCGCACCACGCCGCACACGGCGACCGCGGTCGTGCTGCGCGTCCGGCACGTCGCGACCATCGTCGAGGACGACTTCCCCGGCGACCCGGGGCGGGACATGTACTACCTGTGCATCCCGGTCGACGAGACGGACGAGAAGATCACGTTCCGCCGGACGGAGCGCGGGTGGACGAACGGCAACCGCATCCTGGTGCGCGCCGCGCACATCGAGCCGCGGCACATATGCCGCGCGACCGAGGCGCATCAGGCCAAGTTCGACGCGCTGCCCGCCGAGGACGCTGTGTACGCGCCCGCAAGTGATTAAACGTGTTTATTTGGGTATAAACTGCTGCAGATTTTCCCGTATAATTTGGTCGAATTTGTTGGCGATGGCCACTTCTTGATTGTACCGCCGGAGCGGTTCCGCGAGGGCGGCCTCTACTTGTTTAACCACCCAAAGCAGTTCGGCAAATTCGCTCGTGTAGTCGGATTTTGTTTGCACATGGTAAATCCACGCTATTTCAACGAGCACCAAGATGCATATTGCGACAAGTGCGCAGGTCAGCCCGAGCATGTAATACGACTGTATGTCGTTTTGCCGCTCGAGTGCGCGGATGTCGCGCTGGTTCCGGTCCACCGCGGCCTCGAGCGCGCAGATCGTCCGCGCCACGGGTGCATCATCGTCGGTTCCGCCCGCAGGGTCCATTTGTTGCGCGGTATGATTCGCCACTACCGGTAGACCACTTCTCGCATTGCCGTGGACCACGGCGCCAAAGACCGTCGATTCGCTGCGCGCCGCCGCGTGTGCCGCCGTTGTCGACTGCTACGTTCCTCCATGCGGATTGATTCAGATAAATATCCGGTATTGACATGTGTTGCAACACGCCGCGTACCAAACACTCTCCATTATCTGACATGACTTCGTTCGCGGGGTGCAAGTGGGTTGCGATAGCCGGCGAGCCGGCGACGCTGACCGATCTCGAGACGACGACGCGCGCGGATGTGCTGGACGGCGACGTGGCAGTGGGCGACCTGTGCTGCCTGACGTCCGGTGGTGGGCACCCGAGAAACGGTGCGCACGACATCCTGCGCGTGCGTGGCGTCACGCGGCACACGGTGACCGCGGCCGTGGTGCGCGTCCGCCGCGTCGCGACCATCGTCCGCCGCCCCGCGCTCGTTCTTGGCGGCGGGCCGGGGGGGATGGAGGCGTGCGTGTACACCCTGTGCGTCCCCGCGGACGAGGTGGACGAGGACATCGTCTTCCAGCGGACGCGACACGGCATGGTCGACCGGTGGTTCAAACTATGGCGCGTCGCGCGCATCACGCCCATGTTCCACTGCCGCGCGACCGGCGCCATGCAGTTCGAGTTCTACGCGCTGCCCGCCGAGGACATTGCGTACGCGCCTGAAAATGATTGAACGTGTTTATTCAGACTCCAGCGGAACCTTGTTCGGCCGCCCGCCGCCGGCGACGTCGCGCATCCAAATGTTTGCCGGCGCAACTTGAATGAACGGTTTATTTTTTGGCCTCCGCCGCGACCCACCGCCGCGCCGCGTCGCCCGCGTCGACGCGCGCTTCCAGCTCGGTGATCCGCTCGCACAGATTGCGCAGCAGGCGCGCGTGTGCCGCGGACTCGGCGCGCAGCACCGCCAATTCCAGGTCGACGCGCGCGGCCGCGCCGGCGCGTCCGTCGCCCGATTTGCTTTTCATTGCCGGCGGCCGTTGCGTGGCGCCGTGTTGCAACAGGCGGCGGTCGTGCCGGTCTGCGACGTGCTAACGATGTTTGTCGGGACCGCCGTTCTAGATGCGTCGCTCGTCGCAGTGATGTCACCACCCAAAATCGTTCACCGCCGTGTTGCAACACGGATTCGGTTGGCCGTATTGCAAAAATATCTTGCACGGCGTTGTCGTACATTATTCGCAATGAGCACCAACGCGGGGGGCGACGAGTTGGCGGCGTACGCCGCGGCCAGGAAGGAGCACTGGGAACTGGAGAGGGCAAGTTGCCAATACTATTTGGCGGGCCGTCCGCTGCGGGCGGCCGTCGACGCCGCCAAGGAGGACGTAACGCGGACCGAGCGCGCGTACCGCGCCGTCATCCCAGCCATGCACACTGCGCGGCTGCGCGCGCACCTCGGCGCCGCGCAGTTTGCCGACGTCCGCGCGGCGCTCGCGGCTGCGGGGACGGACGTCGACGTTGAGTGCAAGATGGACGAGCGCGCGGAGGAAATCCGCGTCTTGTTTACGCGTGGCGACGTCGTCGGGCACGGCACCGTCAAGCACGTCTACACGTACAACCGCGATCCCGCCAACCGCAGCGGCCTGTCGTTTGGCATCGCCGGCCAGCCGAGCACGCCGTGCCGGCTGCTGTCGGTCGTCGCACAAGACGAATGGCAGGTCGTCGCGGCCGCGCTGTGCCTGCCGCCCGCGCTGCGCGATCTTGCCGTGTTCACCGAGTTCCTGGCCGCGCTGGCCGCGCCCGCGATCTACAAATCGCACGCGGTCAGAATCTTCGGCGAGGCCCTCGAGACGCGCAGCGTCGACGGCGCCTTGCATTACGCCGTCGGCGGCGGCCGGATGCCCGTGACGTTCCGCGCCGAGTGGGCCGAGACATGCAATCTAAAATGTCAAATCGGCCCGTGCCCGCGCACATACGACCAATAGACACTTGACAAATGGACCAGACCGCGTGGGCGCTGCTCGCGATCCGCACGCGCGCGCGCCGCGCCGAGTTTGCGCGTCTGTTCCGGCGCCCCGCGGGCGCGCACGACCGCGTCGTCGCGCGGCGCACGCGCCGGCATCGCCGTTGGTACTTTATGTACGCGGCGTCCGAGGACCGCATCATGTACGGCGAGCGGTACGACGGGCCGGGCAACGGCGACGGGCACCACCACCGCAACTGCGCGCTCGAGATTGCGCGCCGCGCGCGCGGCACGAATAGATTTATTTTTTCGGCTTTACGTCCGCGCCGCGCGCGGCGGCGGTCGCGTACGCCAGCACCGCGGCCGCCGCGACGACGCCGCCCACCACGAACGCGTCAAGCGCGCACTCGGCGGGCGGCGCGCGCCGCGCGAGCCAGACC
>C687J35504_10000461_pt1 | contig 29349 bp, 29 predicted proteins | sample RifCSPhighO2_02_FD_35504 | JGI IMG/M metagenome (IMG submission 35504) | reverse complement strand
TCGGCGGGCAGCAGCGCGCGCACCGCCGCGCGCGCCTGCGCGACGCCGCGGCGGAACGGCGACGGGCCGGGCGCGGCCGCGCGGTGCGCGTCGACGACGTCGCGCATGGCGGCCGCGCCGCGCAGAATCTCGGGCGTGGTCAGCGCGGCGACGACGCCGTGGATGGTCGTCGCGCGCCACGCGGCGGGCAGCTGCGCAAAGAACGCAGCGAGGCCCGCGTGCATGACCGCCGCGCGCGCGCCCGCGGCCGGCCCGAGCCGCGCGGCGACGCGCGCGTCAAACGACGCGAACATCGACCCGTCGAGCACCGGCGCCCAGTCGCGCTCGAGCCGCGCCTGGATGGCGAGGCGCGCGGCGCGGGCGCGCGCGCGCCGCGCGTCCATCTTCTCCGCGAGCGACGCCTGGAACGCGAACGCGGGCGGCGCGGGCGTGCGCGGCGGCGGCGGCGGCGGGATCGGCGTGAACGCGGCGGGGCACACGGGGCAGTTCGACTTCTCGAGGTAGATTACACGCATGGTGGCGTTGCTGTAGATCAGACCGCCGGGCCCAATGTACTCGCCGTCGCGGAAGCCGATCGAGCCGAGCGCCTTCTCGATCGCGCCAACGACGGTATTGAGCGTGCCGAGGAGGCCGTCGGCCGCGCCCTTGATGAAGTTGACGCCGCTCTCGAGCGTGTTGAGCCGGCCGTCGAGCCACGCAAGCATCTGGTCCCGGATCGTGTGTATCTGGTCGACGACCACGTCCAGGTGCGTGCACGCGAGCAGCACCGTGACGATGTTTGTGTTGCCGTTGAGCGGGCAGAAGCAGCCGACGATCGCGAGCGGGATGTCGTTGGGCACGCTGTCGTCGTCGCCGTACGCGGGGCAGAGACAGTGGAGCATCGCGCCGGGCGAGAAAAAGTACGTGCCGGGGTCGGTCAGGTCCAGGCTGTCGACGTCGATGATGCAGCCGAGCAGCGGAATCTCCTCGACGACAAAGTTCAGCAGCCACAGCACGAGCATCTCAATGTACGCGCGGTTGAACCCGTCGACGACGTCGTAGAAGCCGCCGACAAACTCGACAAAGCCGACGAACGCGGTGCGGTAGATGTCGAGCACGTCGCCGATGAAGCCGAACGTCGCGTCGGACACGGTGCATATGAGCCCCGCCACGTCCGTGCCGACGTCGCGCTCGCCCGGCGCGCGGAACATGTGCTGCACGCGCTCCCAGTCCGAGAGCGTCGCGTTCGCCGCCACCGCCGCGCGGCGGTCGGCCTCGGTGCGCGCGCGCACCATGCGCAGCACGTCGTGCGCCGCGCGCACGTGCCGGTCGCCCCACTGATACCAGTCCGGCAGGCCGTCGACGCCTAGGCCGTCGAGGATGTTTAGGATCGCGCGCACGACGCCAAACAGGAAGCGCATCACGCGGTTCCACAGCTCGGTCACGTCGTCGAGCGTGCATCCAAAGAGCGTCTCGAGCGTGTCCGCAATCGGCTCGAGCGCGGTGTTGAAGCGCTCGGCCGCGACGCCGACCTCGGCGAGCACCGTGCGCGCCGAGTACGTCATCGGCATGAACAGAAATAAGATGGCGTACAGCGACAGGATGCCGCTCAGGAACACCGCGGCGCCGACGCTGCTGACCGCGAACGTGACGAGCGACGCGCCGACCGCGACGACCGCGCGCAGCACCGCGCCGATGGCCGCAAAGCACCCGACCGCCATTTGGCGGCGCACACATGGCGCACTGGTTTTTATTCCCTGCCGGAACGCCGCGGCTACCCGCCGATGATGGCGAGCGCCACGGTGCGGTACGCGTCGATTGCGCTGTGGCCGAGTGCAAACGCAATGTCGGCCGCCGCGCACATTAACGCCTCTGCCCGCCCCGTGGCGCGGACGTGCTCGGCGACGGCGCCCGCGGCGACGAGCGCGGCGACGCACGCGCCGAGCACGACGAGCACGAGGAACGCAAAGCCGGCGCGGTCGGGCGCGGTCGGCCGCTCGTCGTCGAGCATGTCGACGAGCTCGAGCTCGACCCCGTCGCCGCCGTGCACGCGGTAGACGTACTTTCGGCCGGCGTCGTGCGGCACGCGGGGGTGGCGCGCGGGCGGGTCGGCGTCCGCGCGGTACTGCACGACGACCATGCCCGCGGTGACGAGCAGGCGCGCGCACCACGCGTCCGCGTCCGCGCACGGCTCGGTGAAGAGCGCGCCGAGCACGTCGTCGAGCGACGGGCAGAAGATGCGGTCGCGAAACGCGGTGACGTGCGCGGTGGCGACGACGGGGTACAGCCGCGCGTGAATCTCGGCCTCGCGTGGCGTCATCCCGCCGACCAAAATCCTGTTTGCAAGTGGCTGCGCCGGCTTTTATTCGCGTTCGCCCATGGCCAGCGCCACTACGCGGCGCGCGAACGCGTCGGTGGCGGGGATGTTCGCCGGCGCGTCCATCTCCTCCACGAGGCCGACCAGCGCGGCCTCTGGAACATGCCCCGCGCACGCGACCGTGTACGGCTCGGCGTCGTCGTGCGTGTACACGTAGATGTCGTCCACGTGTTCCGCGTCCGGGCCGAACCGTGCGCACGACGCGTCGCGGAACTGGACCACCAGCGCGCCGGGCAGTGCGTGCACGCCGCGGAACGCGAGCGCGAGCGCCGCGCGCGCGTCGAGGTCGGCCCACTCGGCGTCCGCGTCCGCGAGCAGCACGCGCGCGGCCGCGACCGCGCCGAGCGTATTGCCGCGGGGCAGGAGCAGCTTCGCCTCGGCCGCGTCACGGCACGCGAAAAAGTGCGCGCGCTTGGGCGCGGAGACGGCGTCGTCGTCGGCGGGGTCGTCGCGCACGCGCTTGTCCGCGTCCCCGTCCATGATTGCGAGCGCGCGGAATAGCAGGTGCTCGACCGCGGCCTCAAAGTTCGGCACGCGGCCGCACGCGCGGTGGCCGCACACGTTCAGCACGCGCACGCGCCGGCGGTGCAGGAACTCGCGCGCCGCGCCGATTGCGGCCGCGTCGAGCGCCTGTATGATTAGCACCGGCCGGTGCGTCGCGCGCGGCTCGATCGCGGGCGCGGCCCACGCGCCGAGCCGCGCGGCGCCCCAGCGGCCGGTGAGCGCGTAGCCGATCGTGGCGTCGGTGCCCGGCGACGGCTCGAGGCGGATCGCGAGCGTGGCGTCGGCCGCGTCGACGTTCAGCTGGCTGCGGCGCACCAGCTGTGCACTGAACGTGCCGCCGCGGACTTCCGTAACGCCGTATTCATTGAGCCCGCGCTGCGCAGCAAAGCCCCCGGGCACCGACCCGCCGGTGGCGAACCCGAGCCGTCGCGCGGCGCGCAGCGCGGCCATGTCCGCGCCCGTCTGCCCGCCGGAGATCACCCGCGGACCGTTCCCCGTGTTCATTTGCCGTGTGCAAAATCGCCGTCCTGTTGCAACAGGCCGCCAACACACACGGCTTCCAATTTGGATGTTATGAATAAGCGCTTACATTCCGTGGCCGCGGTGGCGCGAGTGCCCGCGCGCGTGCGCGTGCACGTGCTCCACCTTGGTCGGCTTCAGCTCGAGCGCCGGCTCCTCGTCGTCGTCCTCGGCGTCGGCGTCGGCCATGTCGCACGTGCGCACGGACGCCAGCAGCGACAGGCCGGCCTGGATCACGCCCACGCCGACCGCGACCGCGGGGAAGCCGTAGTAGATGGTGTGGTCCTGGCCAAAGACGTTGACCGAGAAGGTGAAGAACGTCAGCAGCCACGCCACGAACGCAAAGACGCCGTACAGGCCGATCGACGCCCAGTGCAGCGGGTGCATCTTCGTCGTCGCGATCTGGAACATGAGCGCCATCGTCAGGACGCCGGACACGCCCGCGCCCGCGACCAGGAACGCCCACGTGGCGGGGCTGTCGCTGCCCGTCTGCGCGTGCAGGAAGATGGCGACGCCGGTCGCGGCCGACGTGAGCATCACCGGCGCGACGGCCGACAGGTGCAGCGCCAGCACGCTCGACGCGCCGAGCGCAAACAGCACCAGCAGCGGGATCGTCGCCAGCGGGTAGATGTTGCGCGTGGTCGCGGGCGTGAGCATGTAGTCGGCCGTGCTGCTGTGGCCGGTGACGTAGCTGCCCGCGGCCGCGGCGACGACGAGCAGGAACAGCGCGTCGTACACGAGCGCGGCCATGCGCACGCCGCGCGTGCGCTTGATCGCCTCCTTGTCCTTGAAGCCGGGGATCGGCAGCTGCATGCTCGAGGCAAAGATGGCGAGCGCGCCGACGGCGCCCGCGGCAAACAGCGCCACGCACGCGGCGATGATGGCGTAGACCTCGGTCATGTCTTTACCGCGCGCGGCGCATGGGAAGCGATTCACTCGCCAACCACGTGCGCGGCAATGTATGCCTGCACGGCCGCGACGCCCGGCGCGTCGCGCGCGCCGACGGCCGGCCAGAACGCCTCGCGGTGGTCGACCGCGGCGCGCGGCCCGTCCATGGCGCCGCTGGCGGCCAGCAGCCGGCGCACCGCGCCAATGTAGTCGGCGAAGCGCAGGTCGCAGATGCCGATCAGCATCACGCTGTGCGCCTCGGCGATGATCGTCACCTGGCGCGCCTTCTTGGCGCCGCCGCTCTGCGCGCAGCGGATGTACAGGATGTGCGACACGGGCGAGCGCGGCTGCTTGCAGCGCTTGAGCTCGAGGCCGGGGCAGCGCGCCTGCACGATCGCGTCGCGCAGGCGGCCGATCTGGATGCGGTGGCCCGGCGCGACGTGCAGGCGCGCGTGCAGGTTGGTGTACTTGCGCGGGCGGTCGGCGGGCACGCGCCCGCGGTAGAACACGGCCGAGACGCGCTGGTGGCCGAACGCCAGCGCGTCGACGCTCGTGGCCATCACCTGGTACGTGCCCGTCTTGACGCACAGCATGATGCGCTCGCCGCGACGGCGGATGCGCCCGCACGTCTGCGGCAGCGGGCTGCGCGTGTGCGACAGCACGCGCGCCTCGGGCTGCGCGCGGTCGACGTCCTGCGGGATGTGCTGCATGCCCGACGTCGTCTCGATGACCATGCGCACGACTGTTGCAACACACTCGCGCATCCACGCGAGGTCCGGCGGTATTTGCCGATCGGGGGAACTTGGGAGGGGCCCTTTTGTCTGCATCCAGAACGTCAATGGCAACGTACAGCCAGGAGATGCTCGGCTTTCTGCCCGAGGACGTCGACGTCGTGCCCGCGCGCGTCGGCGCGGCGCACGCCGCCGACACCGACCTCGAGCCGTCCGAGTTCAGCGACGGGTTCGGCGAGGACGCCATGGCGGAGATGTCCGGCGCGCCGCTGCCCGCGCCGCGGAAGCGCGCGCGCGCGGCCGACGACGGCACGCGGCCGAAGCGCGCGCGCCGGCCGGCGGCCAAGAAGGCGCCCGCGGCCGAGGCGCCGGCCGAGCCCGCGCCCCCGGTCGAGGCGCCCGCGTCCGAGCCCGAGCCGGCGGCCGAGCCCGCGCCGCCGGCCAAGAAGCGCAGCCGCGCGCCCGCGCCACGGAGGCCCGCGCCCGCGGCCGACGCGCCCGCGGCCGACGCACCCGTGCCTGCGCCCGCGGCCGCGCATCTGCAGACGCTGGTCCAGGTGCTGGACCACATGCAGAAGCAGCAGGGCGGGTCGCGCGCGGAGGTCGACCGGTCGGTCACGCAGCTGACTGCGCTGCTCGCGCAGGCGACCGTGTTCGCGCAGACGATCGCGCCGTGGATGTCGCGCCTGCTCGGCGCGCCGCATCCATGAAAAGGTGCTCCGCGCGGCGCGCGCCAGTAAATGGCCTTAAAAATCCTTACACGCGGCGCCGACGGGGCACCGCGCTCGTTCTTCTTTGACACGGTGCCGAAATGGGGCCCGACGGTGTTCACGGGCATCATGGCGGCGACGCTCGTCGCGATGTTCGTGGTCGGCAGCGTCATCGGGTTCGCGTACGTCGCACCGCTCGCCTCGCGCTCGTATACGGTCGTCGACTCGGCGGGCAACACGCTCGAGTTCGTCCGCTCGCTCGCCGACGAGCCGTACACGCCGGCGTCGCGCGGCCTGATCAACGTCCGCGCCGAGCACCCCGCCGACTCGCTGCGCCAGACGATCCAGATGGTGCCCGACCTGCTGCGCGACTCGCAGGTGCTCGTGCGCGACATCCAGACGCAGCTCGCGACCGGCGCCAAGTTCGAGCTCGCGCTCGCCAGCGCGCTCCGCGCGTCCGGCCTCGGCACGCCCGCGCCGCCCGACGAGGCCGGTCCCGCGCCGGCCGCGCCCGCGCCGCCCGCGCACGGCGCGTACCCCGTCGTGCCGCCCGCGATCCCGTCGCCGCTGCGATAATCTATTCCGCGATTTCGTTCCACAGCACCATCGTCCGCGGCGGCAGGTACTCGGCCGGCGGAAACGCCGCGTCCCAGGGCGCGACGCGCGCCGCGCCGTACAGGCACGCGGCGAGGCGCGCCTCGGCGGCCGCGGGCGCGCGCAGCGACGCGACGTACCGGCTGGCCGCGGCCAGGAGGTACAGCGGGCCGACGACGAGCGTCTTGCGCGCCAGCGCGTCGAGCGCCGCCTGCCACGCGCCCGCGCCGACAAACTCGTGCGTCGGCCGCGCGTCCGCGCCGCGCGCGGGCACGAAGCGCTTGCCGGGCTCGGGCAGCCACGTGCCGCCCTGGCCCTGCACGACGGTCAGGATGTCCGCGCCGAACATGCGCGCGCGCGCGGCGAGCACCGCGGGGTGGACCGTCATCGGCGCAAAGTGCACGGCAAACGGCGCGGGCGGGCACGCGCGCGCGTCCACGTGCGTGCACATCAGGCCGGGGATGTCGTCGATGCCGCCGCGCAGGATCGACGCAAACGGCGCGACGTGCCCGAAGACGGCCCAGTCGAGCGCGTCGAACGACGTGTGCTCGCGCACGAGCACGGGCAGCCGCTGCGCGCCGTGCGCGCACCGCGCCACGACCCACGCGGTCGGCGGCGCGTCGGGGCACATGAGCAGGCGGCGCAGCGCGCGCACGCCGCGGCCCGGCGCGAACAGCACCGCGCGCACGCCGCGCGTGGCGACGAACGCGCGGAACCGGCGCGCGACCGCGTCGTCCTCGACGACGCGCAGCGCGAGCGCGTCGAGTGGGTCGCCCGCGCCCTCCTCGGGCCGGCCGGGCGGCTCGTCGTAGCGCACGAACCACGCGCAGTTTGGCGCAGGCCGGCGCGGGCGCTGCAGCGACACGACGAGCACCGGCGCGGGCCGGCCGCGCTCGGCGCTGGTGTAAAAGTCGACCGCGCCCGCGGGCGACGGCGCGGGCCACCCCGGCGGAATTTCACGCGGCATCTGCGCCGGGACAGCCCGCCGCCGTGTTGCAACAGGCCGAAGTGCGTGCGCGCCGTGTGCGCCGCCAAATGTGGCCGCTGGTCGTTGCGGCAGGCGCGGCGTTTGCCGGCACGTGGGCCGGCGCGGCGCTCGCGGCCGCGCTGGACGCGTGGATTCCCGCGGCGGCGCTGCTGGCGGCCGCGGGCGCGGCGTGGATCGCGGCCGCCGCGGGCACAGCGTACGTGTCGCGCCAGACCGCGTGGTGGTCGCACACGTGGACCGTCGCGGGCGTGACGGCCGCGACGCTGTCGTCGCTCGCGTGGTTCGGCACGCTGTTCGCCGCGATCCAGGCGGCCGACCCCGCCGCGCTGGCGTCCGCCGCGCCGCTCGACGGCTGGGCGCCGTACGGCCTGTCGATCGACGCGATGCGCAGCGGCGTCGGCGTGGTGCTGCCGCGCTCGCTCGCCGCGCGCCTGGCGCTCGCCGCCGAGCAGGTCGTCGTGTGGCCGACGATGTTCCTGCTGCTCGCCAGCATGCTCGCGATGCTCTCCGCGCGGCGGCGCGCGACCCGTCTATGAACGCTCATTCATTGCATCGCGAATGGCGGCGACGAGCCGGTCGAGCACGCGCTCGAGCCGCTCGGGCCGCGACAGGTGCGGGCACTCGCGCGCCGCGGCGCTGCGCGTGCGCATGATGCGGCACGCGCCGCAGAAGACGTCGGCGTAGTCGGCGACCACGTGCGTTTCGCCCAGCGCCATCTCCGCGCCGCCGGGCAGGAACACGACGCCGTCCGAGCGGCGCGCAAACGTCAGCACGACCGCCGTGTCGGTGCGCAGCGCCGCGGCGTCGCGCGGCAGCAGGCCGGGGAACTGCTGCCGCAGCAGCGTGGCAAACTGCGCGATCGTGTCCGCGGGCGCAAAGACGTCGCTGCCCTCCATCTCTGATGCGCGTATATCCATGTGTTCACCGCGGGCGTGTTGCAACACGGCGGCCGTCCGCAAATACATCGCGCACGGACGCGTGTTGCAACACACCGGCTGCGCGCACGCCGACTGCGTCGTCTCGGTGCTCGTGTGCGGCCGCGACGCGCCGTGCCCAACCTGCCGCGCGGCGCGGAAATAAAAACGCCTGTTGCAACAGGACGGCCGCGGCCGCTTCTATTATTTGTTCAACGATGACCAACAACAGCGCCAAGTTGTGCAAGGCGGCAAACGAGCGCACGCTCCGCCACCTGCGCGTCCTGATGGCGTGCGTGCTGGCGTTCCAGGCGGCGGTGCACGTCTGGCTGCTGGCCGGCGGCCTGCCCGCGTGGGCGGTGCTGGCCGCCGTGGGCGGTGGGTGCGCGGCGGTGCACCGGTGGCTGGCGCGTCAGGCGGACGACGGCGCACATCTGCGCGAGGGGCTCCCGGCGTACGCGTTCGACCTCGTGTACCTGGCGGCGTTCGGCGTCGTCGCGTCCGCGTGGTCGCACTATGCGTGGCTCGTCTTCCTGTCCGTGCCCGCGTACGCCGTGTACAAGGTGTGGTCGGTCGTCGGCGCGTTGCGCCAGCCGGCCGCCGCAGGCCCGCGCAAGGGTCGCGCACGGAAATAAAGATGATACGCAAATGTTTATTTACCGTCTCGGCAGCCCGCGGTCAATTGGAAGTCGGCACGCGGACCAGCCGCATGTCGACGCTGTACTCGGCAACGCGAAAGTGGTGGATGCTGTAGTCGACGTAGTTTGGCGACGACGCCGACATGGCGAGCACGTGGCGGACGATCTCGCGCACAAGTTCAAACCCGCGCTCGGTCGCGATGCGGCACGCGGCGGCCGTGCTGATGAGCGTCGGCCCAAAGTCAATGTGGACGGCGGTCTCGCCCGACGGCCACCCGGCGCCCGCCGCCTGGATCGCCTGCGCGACGCCGCTGGCAAACTCGGTGGAGAATTTCTTGTTGAACGCGCCCTCGCCGTGCTCCATGTCGAATAATGATTTCTGCGCAAAATCCGTGTTGCAACACGGCAGCCGGCGCAAACTCGGCGGTGAATTTCTCGCAGACGCGTTCGCCGTCATAATTTCTGCACGAATCGTGTTGCACACGGTATTGGCGCGACGGGCCAAATGGGCAAATCCGCGCGGGTCTACGCGGTGCGCGCGGGACGCGCCGTCGGCATATTTGACACGTGGGCCGCGGCGCGCGCGGCCGTCGACGGCTTTCCCGGCGCGGAGCACCGGTCGTTTGCCGACCGCGGCGCGGCGGACGCGTGGCTGCGGCGCGCGGCGCCCGCCGGCGCGGCGATCGTCGTGTACACGGACGGCTCGCACGTCAAGGGCACGGCGCGGCGCGGCATCGGCGCGTACTGCGCGCATGGCGGGCGCGAGTACCGCATGCGGCGCGACTGCGCGGGCCTGGACGCGGCCGCGTCGAACCCGACGCTGGAGCTGCTCGCGGCGGTCGACGTGCTGCGCAGCGTGCCCGCCGCGGCGGCGCCGGCCGCGATCGAGATCGCGGCCGACTACATTGGCGTCGCGCGGTACGTCAACGGCGAGTGGACGCCAAAAGCGGGCCCGGGTCCGTTTGCCGCGGCCGCGCGCGCGCTCGCGGACGTGCTCGCGCGGCTGCGCGCGCGCGGGTTCGTCGTCTCCGCCACGCACGTGCGCGCGCACAGCGGCGTGCCCGGCAACGAGGAGGCCGACCGGCTAGCCAAGGCGGGCGCGGCGGGCGCGGACGCGAGCGACTTTGCCGCGCTGTTCGGGGAATAAACAACATGATGCGCCTGTCTATTTCAGTCGCCGCGCCCGGTGCCGCCGCACGACGTCGCGCAGCCATTTCCGGCGCAGATCGGCCTCAGTCGGCGAAGCGGGTGCAACATCCACGGATGGCGCGGGCGCGCGGTGGTCGCGGGTTCCATGAATGTATGTACAACAGCAGCTGAAAAACGCATTCACAAATACAATCAGACATATGCTAATTGTTATAAAAATAAGCTCGTCGGTCAACGTAAATATCCGCGCGCGCTCCACCGGTAGATGACACGCAATGCCGCAGCTACCCGCGAGGATGTACGGATCGGCGTCATGATCGTATCCCTCGCACGCAATGTTAAATCGCCCCTTCCTTGTTAGCACGCCGTCCGGATGTGAAAAGTGGCACGTCCATACGACCTCGCCGTCAATCGTGTCCCATGTGTTTGCGCACGCGACCGCCGTGAAGTTGCTGCCCGGCGCCATCTGTGGACGCGCGGGGTGGCGGAATGATGTGCTCATCTTCCCCGCCGCAAAGTGCAGCGCGGGAATGTCGCGCAGCAGGACGCGCCGGTCGTCGGCGTGCGCAAGCATCGCCAGCGCAAGCAACGCACACACTGCCCCCGCGAGACGCATCGAATACGCGAATGTCTATTTTAGTCGCCGCGTCCGGTGCCGCCGCATGACGTCGCGCGTGGAGAAATTTATTGCCGAGCCGCACGCATCCGCCGGCGCACCTCGCGGTCCAGGATGTCGTCCCAGACGCGGGACTTGACGCGCCGGGCGTGTTGCACCACGGCGGGCTCCGGTGGGGCGGGTGGCGCAGGTTGAACCACCGGGTGTAGCGGCGCTGCGTGGGATTTCAACAGTGTGGCGACTTGGGTACATAACACATAGATCATTAAAATCAACACGAACCCACACACCAATGCCATGGCCACGGAGTCGTTCGCGCGTGTCCTAGTATCTTTCTGCGCATCGTGTGACAGATTGTGCTCAATGCTGCAGCTGCGTGCGAGGATATACGGATCATCGTCGCGCTCGTACCCCTCACACGTGATGTTGAAAAGCTTCCCTGTGCACACGGGGTGTCCACTGGTGCTTATCATGCACGTGCCGCCTCCGACGGGCGCGCCGTGCATCTCCATAAGACACCCAACGTCGTTTCCTTCACGCCAGCAGTTCACTTCCGTCACATTCGCGGACGTTGCGTTTGCCGACACGATCTGCGGACGCGCCGGATGGCGGAACGACGCGGTCATCGCGCCCGAAACAAAGGTCATCTTGCGGACATCGCGCAGCAGGACGCGCCGGTCGTCGGCATGCACAAACATTGCCAGCGCAAGCAGCGCACATACCACCCCCACAAGACGCATCGAAAAAGGTACTGCATTAGCACGAGGGCGACTTGCCCCCCGACGTGGTCGGCGCGCCGGACCGGCTTGAACTCAACGTCGTGTGTTGCGCGGACGGCGCGGGCGCGCGGCCGGACAGGTACGACGCGGCGGCCGCGCCGACGACCGACGCGTTGCTCCAGCCCGCGCCGCGCGGCGCCGGCGGCGCGGCGCTCATTGCGTGGTGCCGGCGGCGCGCGCGCTTTTCGTCGGACTCAGCGCGCAGCGGCGCGGCGGCGGGCGCGGCAGGCGCGGCGGGGTTGGCCGATGGGAAGTTGTGGTTCATGTCGATCTTGAGGCACATGATAACGATGGTAAATGCAGTGATTAACCCCGTGAGCAACGACAGAGCGGAAAGGAACGCCATGTGAATAAACAGCGACTTCACGGACTCTGTCGACTCGGCCTTGCCGCGCCCGCTTTCCGCCCCGGCCCGCGGCGCGGCGGGCGGCAGCAGCTCGTACTCGATGCCGCAGCTGCCCGCGAGGACGTACGGGTCGCCGGCGGCGTCGTAGCCCTCGCACGAGATGGCAAACTTGCCGAGCCGCGCGGGCACGCCGTCGGCCGGCGCGCACTCCCAGATCACGTCCTTGCCGTCGAAACCGCGGTTGAGGCAGCGGATGTGCGGCACGTCCGCGGGCGCGCCCGCCACCTGGCGCAGCTGCGGCACGGCCGCGGTGCGGAACGACGTGCCCGTCTTGCCCGCCTCGAACAGCAGGGTCGGGATGTCGCGCAGGAGCACGCGGCGGTCGGACGCGGCCAGCGCGCACGCGCACAACAGAAAAATGATCCCCCAGCGGTACATTTCTTATGTTGAATGAGTAAAGTGCCCCGAAATGAAACCAAGGAGAAAGTTGAACGCCAGGCCAAAAAGAACAAATCCGAGACCAATGGCGCGTGCACTCGGGGACATGAGGCGCACCGCTTCTACTATGTCGACGGTGCCCTCGAGAAGACACAGTCCGACAGGCCGGCTCATCCATATCCACGTATCGTAGTCCATGGGAACCGTGGGCACGCGGAACCGCGCGCGGAACCGCACGCGGCACGTTGCACACTCGTCCTTGCCATACTGCTTCCAACACGACGCGTGCACCGCAATGTTGCACGCGCAGCCGATGCACGGGTTGGCAAACAGCGTCTCGTCGCCGTGCTCGTGGCAGATGATGCATATTGTGGGCGCGTCCGCGTACACGGCCTTGCGCGGCGCGCGCACGTACACCTGCTTGGTAAACGGGTCGTACCCCGAGAAGAACTCCATTTTCGGTATGATCTATCCACGCACCCACGCGTGCACCAAAAGTGCGGCGAGCAGGCTAGCGGCGACCACGATGGACGTGCAATACACGGCGAGCAGCGCGCCAAACGTTTGGTACGACAGGATCACCCCGCCGCGCGCGGGCATCACGCCATAGCGGCGGGTGTTCACCATCGCGACCATCTGCTCATACATGGAGAGCAGGCGGTCGACCATCTCCTGCTCGAGGTTGCTGGAAAACTTGGCGCGGCACACCATGCACTCGTCCCGGCCCCACTGCTTCCAGCACGACGCGTGCACCGCAATGTTGCACGCGCAGCCGATGCACGGGTTGGCGAACAGCACCTCGTCGCCGCGCTCGCGGCAGATGGTGCACGCCTCGGGCACGTCCGCGTGCACAGCCTTGCGCGGCGCGCGCACGTACACCTGCTTGGTAAATGGGTCGTACCCCGAGTAGAACTCCATTTTCGGTATGGCAGCGGCGGCCGGCGTGTTGCAACACGTCACAACCCGCTCACCACGATGCAAACGGCGATGCCAGCGAAAAACCCGAATGTTATGCGTAACACGGTTATACCAAACCACCGCAAGACCGTATCAGCGGGCACAAGTTCCATCACGTCGTCCGTCCCGAGGATGCCGCGCGCCCGCCAAAGAACGCGTTGTCGGGTTCGCGGGGGTTCACTGGCCAGGTTCTTGAGGGCGACCCGGAGTTCGGTGGCCCTTTGGGTGCATGGCCCGCGCGCCACGTTTGGCACATTGAACTGGACGCCACACTTGATGCACGTGTCCCTGTCCTCCTTCGCCCAGCATGACGCATGCACCGCGATGTTGCACGCGCAGCCGACACACGGATTGGCAAACAAATTTTCGTGTTCGTCGCATGCGTGTCCGCAGCAGATGATGCACCGTGCGGGTGTAATTTTGTGCCACGCCTTGCGCGGCGCGCGCACGTATACGCGCTTGGTAAACGGGTCGTACCCCGAGTAGAACTCCATTTCGGCGGTATGAACGGGCGCGTGATGGAAGTGGCGCGGCGCGCCGCGGGCATGGGCGACGCAGAGGCGATTGAGTTGGTCTACGCCGCCGCGGAGCACGCCGAGGTGCCCGGCTCGGTGCATGATGGGTTCGTCGTCAAGACGTTCGCCAACCCGGGCCGGGCAATGTGGTTCAGCTACCTGTGCGCCGCGGTCTGCCCCGAGTTTGCCTACCGCTGCCACGTGACGACCACGCTGTAGTGGTCCGTGTACAGCGTGCAGGCCACGGTCGCGCGCCCCGCGCCCGCCGAGCGGCCCCGCGATCCCAGCGGCGCGGACGCCGCGATCCCGCCGCGGCTGCGCGCGCTCCTGGAGCGGCTGGCGGGCGCGACGCAGGCGGCGCTGGCCGCGGAGGCCGACGCGTTCCTGGAGACCGCCGCGTTCGCCGACACGGGCGCCGTGTTCCGCGCCGGCCTGCCGCTCGCCGCCGCGCACGCCGTACGCGACCTGATCGCGCCGGGCCTGCGCGCCAGCCACCTCGCGACGCACGTGCGCAAGACGCGCGCGGGCGCGGACGTGGTCGTCACCTTCTTTGAGCGCAGCGACAAATGGACGAGCTGTTTTTACGCCGCGGGCACGCGCCCGTGCCGGTCCGGCCCCGCGCCGTCGCTCAGGCCGAGCGGCAGGCGCGCGGCGAGCGCGCCGGCCGCCGCGTCGAGCGCGGCGGACAGCGCCTGCCGCGCCGCGCCGAGCAGGTCGTCGTCGAGCCACGCGTCGAGCGCGGCCGACACGCGCCGGGCCGCGCCGGGCACGCACGACGGGTTGGCCGCGTCGAACGTGCCGCCGAGGCACAGGCCGTCGGCGCAGTTGCCGTTGGCCATGCACGTCGAGTTGCACGGCAGGCCGTCCGGCCGCGGGTTGTAGCAGCCGGTCGCGGGGCTGCACACGCCGAGCGGGAAGTTGCAGTCGTCGCCGCCGCACGTGACGGCCGCGCCCGCGCACACGCCCGCGCCGCACTGGTCGCCCGTGGTGCAGATGTCGCCGTCGTCGCACGTGGTGTTGTCGGCCACGGGCACGAGCGTGCACACGCACGTCGTCGCGTTTAGCGCCGTGCGCGCGTACGCCATGCACGCGGGCGGGCTCGGCGGGCAGAAGATCGTGGGGAACCCGCCGCCGCACGTCGCGACCAGGCCGCACGTCGTGCCCTGCGTGCACGGGTCGCCGTCGTCGCACGGCGTGCCCTGCGCCAGCGGCGCCGACGCGCACGCGCCGGTCGCGTTGACGCAGTACGCCGGCCCGCGGCACGTCTGCGGCGGGCACACGATCGGCGTGCCGACGCACGACGGCTGCCCGACGCCCGCGCCGGAGCAGTACGTGTCGTTGATGCACTTGTTGGTCGACACGCAGGCGGTGCCGTTTGGCGCGGCCGTGTGCGTCCAGCCGCCGAGGAAGTCGCTGCACGCCACGGGCACGCCGCACGTCGCGGGCGTCGGCGGCGTCGGCTCGGTGGCGCACGTGCCGTTGCCCAGACACATGCCCTCGCCGTGGCACGCGGTCGCGAACGAGCAGTGCGTGCCGTTGGGCGCGGGCGTGTACGTGCACGCCTGCGTGTCCAGGTCGCACGCGCCGTCGCCAAAGCACCGGCCGAGGAACGGGCACGTGTTCAGGATCGCGGGCACGCACGAGTGGTTGGCCGCGCACGCCGCGCCCGCGACGCAGCTGTTGTTGTACGGGCACGCCGCGCCCGCGTCCAGGTACGTCGCCGCGACCGCGCCCGTGGCGGGGTCGCACGAGAAGTCGGCGACGCACGTCGGCGGGTCGGGCAGCTTGGGCGCGGCGTCGCACGTGCCGCCGGCGCCGCACGTCGCGTTCAGGCCGCACGCGCCCGCGACCGACGCGCACGAGGCGTTGACCGCCGCGCCCTCGCACGGGTTGGTGTAGAACGCGCGGTAGACGTCGGCCGACACGACGAAGCCGAGCGCCGGGCCGCAGTACGCGCCCGCGGCCAGGCTGGCGCCCGCGCGCGGGAAGCAGACCGCGTCGCCGCTCGCGGCGGTGCACAGCGCGGGCACGGACGCGCCCGCGGAGAGCACCGCGCTCGTGTTGGCGACGGTGAAGCTGGCGGGCAGCGGGTACGTGTTGGCCACGACCGTGCCCGCGGTGAGCCACGACGCGCGCGGCGCGGCGGCCGCGACCGCAAACTGGCCGCTGCTGTCGATGCACGCGACCAGCAGGCGCGTGCCCGTGCACTGGTAATTGAGAATGGTGTCGAGGTCGGCGGTGGCGGACGTCGGCGAGAAGGCGCACTGCTGCCAGTACGCCACCGTCGCGGTCGCGTTGAGCGCGACGGCGAGGAAGTCGACCGGCGTCGGCACAAACTGCGCGGCCGCGGCAGCCGCGAGCAGCAGGCACAGGGCGAGGGCGCGCATTTGTGCGCCCCGGGGCTGCTCAGGTCTTTCGCTGAATTGAGTTTACTTGGCGGCGGCGAGGTCCGCGTCGAACGCCTCGACGCACTCGGGCGTCATGCGGCCCTCGCGGATGCAGAAGACGGTGCGCGGCGTGTCGCTGCCCTTGCCGATGGTCAGCACCTTCTCGGGGTGCATGTCGGCGGGCACCGCGAGGTCGCCAGCGCGGATGCTCTTGAGCTGGCTGTACGCGTCGGGGTTGTGCGCGCGCATCTTGCGGATCGCGGCGCGCAGGATGCCGACCGGCGTCGCGTCGGCCGCGCGCCGCGGCGCCTCGGCGGGCGCGGGCGCGGCTTCGCGCGGCTTCTTCTCCGCGACGCCCGCGCGCGCGCGCGTGCGCTTGGCGGGCGCCGTGGCGGGCACCTCGGCGGGCACCTCGGCCTCGGCGGGCGCCTCGGGCGCGTCGTAGCGGATGTACGCAATGTGGCCGCCCTCGGTCAGGATCGGGTGCAGCAGGTGCGTGCCCTCGGGCAGCGGCGCGTCGGCGGGCAGCGTCATGACGGCGACGCTCGCGAGCGAGATGTTGGTGCGGCGGGCGCATCCCGCGGGAATCAGAGTCTTCTTGGCCATCCCCCTCGACAAAACGAAACTGGCGAATGATTATTTCGGGCGCGGCGCCTTGCCCGCGGTCGCGGGGTGCGCGCACGGCGGGTCGGCGTGCAGCTCGCGGCAGCACTGCGCGCAGTGGCCGTGGCGGCAGCGGTCCGTCTGCGCGCGGCGGCACTTGTCGCGCACGCACGCCGGCGACGTCGGGCGGTAGCGCTTTTCCGCCGGCGGCGTCGCCAGGTCGGCGCGGCCGATGCGCGCGAGGCCGTCGCGCGCGGCGGCCAGCATGGTCCACACCGTCTCGCCCGGCGCGCCGGGGCGCGGCGTGTCGCCGAGCGCGGGGTCGTCGCGCACCTCGCGCTCGATCTCGGCGAACTCGCGCTCGAGCGCCGCGTACCGCCCGAAGAGCACGAAGATGCGCGCGTGCATCTCGAGTTGGCCGCGCAGCCGCTCGTTCTCGGCGCGCAGTTTTGCCACCACGCCGCCCTGGTCCGCCGACATGAATAATTCTCGCGCGGGGTGTGCCGTGTTGCAACACGGAAATTTGCGCCGGCGAAAGGCGTGCCGTGTTGCAAACGGAAATCCGCGCCGGGCAAAATGGCCGACGAGGGCGAGCACGGGGAGTGCGAGTACCGCGCGTTCGGCGCGCCGGCGTACGAAAAGTTCCTCGGGCAGAAACGCGACGGGCGCTTCCTCGTCGACCAGGCGCCGCAGCGCTGGTATCGCGGCAGCGCGCGCGCGCTCTACGCGGACCTGCAGCGGCTGCGGCGGCCGCACCTGGATTTGCGCCGCCAGCCCCGCGGCGGCGACGACCGCGCGGCGCTGGTCCACGGCATGGCCCGCATCGGCGAGGACGAATTCCTCGCGTGCGTCAAGGCCGCGCAGACGTACGAGGACGTCTCGGACTTCTTCAGCACGTACCAGTGCTTTGCCGGCGACGTGCACGCGGCGCTCGCGTTCCTGCGCCGCTGGATCGGGCACGTGCTGGCGTGCGTGCAGGGCACGTTTTTTGTGGTCGCGCGGCGCGAGTACCAGTGTACCGGCGGGTCCGTGTTCTTCCCCGTCGTGATCGACGACGTCATCCCCGACGTGCCGCACTTCCGCTGGCTCGTGGCCACCGAGAAGATCACGTTCGGCGTCAACTTTGACCGGAAGTTTGCGCTCGACACCGCGTACCGATACAACGCGGTCATCGCGCACATTGAGAACCCCGTCTCGCGCACGCACCGGCCGACGACGACGCCGCCGAGCACGCTGAACATCGGCGGGCGCATGAACCACGCGACCGCGCTGCTGGCGCGATACCCCGACGCCGCGCGGCTCGACGCGGCCACGGCCGAGGCGTGGCGCGACGAGGACGCGCGCGCGGTGCTCATGCACCTCGTCGAGATCATGCGCGCGCCCGACGACCAGCCGGACGCGATCAAGAAGCTGCACCGCGCCGACGGCGACCACCTGCTGTACACGGTCGCGTGGATCATCCAGAACCCCGACCTGCGCTCGACGCAGATTCTGGCGGTCTTCTCGCCGATCCAGCAGTGCGGCAAGAGCACGATCTACTCGCTGCTGCGCGCGCTGCTCGGCACGCGGCTCGTCGTGTCGCTGCCGGTCAACCAGCTCAAGGACCGCTTCCTGGCGATCCTCGTCGGCGCGCTGTTCCTCTACATCGACGAGGGCGCGCGCGCGCTCGACGGCGAGCAGCTCGAGCAGATCAAGGCGTTCACGGGCCTCGAGACGCTGACAGCGCAGCAGAAGAACCAGGCCATGGCGACGTTCAAGAACGTGCTCTCGGTGATCGTGACGTCCAACGACCTCGTGGTGCCGATGCAGCACGGCGACCAGCGCGTCAAGCCGCACTTCCCGCCCGGGCTGCGGCAGAACGACGTGCCGTACTTTAAACGGCTGTACGCGCTGATGAGCACGCCCGCGGTCATGCAGAACGTGTTCCTGCTCTTCTCGCGCATGCCGCTGGCGAGCCGCGCCGGCGAGGAGTTCCGGCCCAACACGGCGTCCGACCTCGGCAAGCTGGTCGCCACGGCCATGCAGAACCCGCGCACGGTCGCGGTGTACCGCAACCTCGGCGAGGTGCTCAGCATGTGCGCGCGGGGGACGATGCCCGCCAACGACTTCCACAACGCGCTGCTGCGCATCGTGGCGCGCGAGTTCACCGACGTCCTGGCCGCGGAGGTCGCGCAGCACGTCTACCGCGACCTGAAGATGCGCAACGTCCTGTTCGAGGCCGACCACGGCCGGCGCGTCGGCGCGCGCGTCCCGCTGCCCAAGACGTTCGAGCCGATGCCGCTCGAGGAGGTGTTTGGCGCGCCGCCGGCCAAGCGCGCCCGCGCGGACGAGGTGGAATAGACTACATGGCTTCTTTGCGGGCCGTCGCGCGGCGCTTAATACACACGCACCTGCAATGTGAGTTACGCGGCTTCATTCTTCGCGGGCGCGACGGCCGCCACCTTGGCGGCGGGCGCGGCGGGCGCGGCGGGCTCGTCGCGCGGGCGCTTGCGCTGCGTCGCCGCGGCCAGGCGCTGCCACGCCTTGTTGATCTCGGCCTGCACGTCGGCCGTCGGCTCGCGCAGCACGATCAGCATGGCGGCCTCGGCCACGACCTCGGCGCCGAGCGCGGCGTTGAGCGCGTCGATGCGCTTGGCGTCGTCGGCAGCCTTGCCCGCGGCCTCGAGCGCGGCGGCGACGCGCGCGGGGTTCGCGGGCACGCGCGTGAAGCCGGGCACGTACCAGAACGACGCGCCGGTCTCGGCCGCGGCGAGGATCGACATGCGCGTGCTCGCGTGCTTGCCGGGCAGCACGACGACCACCGAGTCGGCGACGGACCCCGCGGGCAACGTCGTGGCGGGCATCTTGTCGACGACCGCCTTGGCGGCCGCGTCCGAGATGCGCAGGCCGATGCGCGCCAGGTTCGCCGCGGTCGGCAGCGCGAACCGGGCGTTGTCCACGACGATGCGGCCGGTGTTGCCGATGGTCTCCAGCGCCGTCGCCTCGCCGTCGACGCGCGCGGCACACACGGGCTGCGCGAGGCCGAGGTAGACGTTGAGGAACCGCGCCCACGCGTCGCCGCAGTCGGGGTTGGTCTTGCCGTCGCCGAGCCCAAGGCTCTGGCTGAACGACCACCCGTGCGCGCGGACCGGCACGCCGTTCATCGTGCCCGTGAAGCCGAGCCGCGGCTGCTTGTCGTCGCCGAACGTGGCCTCGGTGATGTCGACGTTGAGCAGCGCGCCGTGCACCTGCAGGTCGTCCTCGTCGGTCCCCGCGGCGAGTAGGCGCGACGCGCTCGTCGGCGCGGCAAACTCGGACACGGGCAGCGTCAGCGGCTCCTTGCCGCCGAGCTTGCAGAGCGGCGTCGGCGGCGCCGTGCACCGGCCGCGGTAGGCGTGCTGGCACACGCCCTTCTTGAACCACGCGCCGACCTCGAGCGTGGCCGAGATCACGACGACCTGCCCGACGAGCGCGGACGGGTTGGACCCCTTGGGCAGGTCGAGATCGAATCGGATGCCGGGGGTAATGCGGCACGTCGGCGGGTACACGAGCAGGTGGTCGTCCTCCGCGGGCCGCTTCTTCTCGGGCAGCACTGCGACGACGATCGGCGCCGGCATGCCGTCGCAGACGATGACCTTGGCCTTGCACACCGTAAACGGCGCGCCGTCGCTCGCCCGCGTCCGCAGTTGGGTCTCGCCGAACGTCACGTGCGCCAGCAGCACGACCGGCGTGCCCGCCGGCAGAATCGTCTCCGAATGCATGTCCCCCATGTCTGTGTTGGTACGTTCAAATAATCACCACCGAGGCTTTTTTGGATGGCCAGCGTGTCCGTCGGCGGCGCGTAGAAAATCCCGCCTGTTGCAACAAGGATTTGCGCGGCGGGCACGACCGCGCGCACGCCGTGCAGCGACTCGACGAGCACCGCGAGGCCGCTCGGGCACACCAGCCACGTCACGCCGAGCGCGCGCTCGGCCGCCGCGCACAGCCGCCGCGGGTCGGCGACGGCGACGACCACGAGGTTGCCGAACTCGGCGACGCCCGGCGCCTCGTCGGCCGCCAGCGGGCGCACGCACACGACCGGCCCGCCGACCAGCAGCGCGCGCGAGAAGCACAGCCCGTCGTGCACGAACCACGTCGCGGGCGGCGCGGGCGGCGCGGGCCGCGGCCGGCGCGGGCGGCGCACGCGGCAGCCCGAGAGGTACACGAGAAGCGTGCACAGCAGCGCGGCGCACGCGGCGGGCGCGGCCGCGTCCAGCTCCGGCCACGCGAGGTCCCACATGCCAACGCCAAATGCACAACTGCGCGGCGCGCCGCGCGTGCAACGGCGTGCTCGCCGGCGACGCGTGCGGCCGGCGCCGTGTTGCAACACGGCTTTTGTCGTTGCGCGGCCGTCGCACGCGGCGTCGTACATGGCGATCGTGTGCGCGCGTGGCACGGCGGCGATCGCGGCGATTGCGGCGGTCGCCGTGTGTCGGCGCACACGGCGGTCGTCGACGGCCACGACCTCGTCGCTTGCGCACGCGTGTGCGCGCGGTGGCGTGTTCGCGGCGATCACGCCGATCGCGGCGTGCGCACGCGTGTGCACGCGATGGCGTGTTCGCGGCGATCGCGGTGTACGCGCGCGCGTGCACGCGGCGGCTGCGTCATTGGCGTCGCGCACGGCGGTTCGTCGTCGGTCACGACTCGTTGCTTGCGCACACGCGTGCACGCGGCGGCCGCGGCATTGGCGTCGCGCACGGCGACGTCGTCGCTTGCCACGATCTGGTCGTTGACTACACGACGCCGTCGTTCGCTGCACGAACTATTTTACAATGCGTTCTTATGCGCAAAGCGCCAAAGGGGTGGTGGGCGGGCTATGGATACCACGATGCACGTTTTGGCACGAAGACTCGAACCCACGACCTCGCGTGCGCGCGGCGATGCACGCGGTGGCGATTTGCCATTGCGCGTGCGCGCGGCGGTGCACGCGCCGCGGCGATTCGCCATTGCGCGCCGCGCGGCGGCGCGTACCGCGGCGATTGCCACGTTGCGTGCCGCGCGGCGGTCGCGGCGGTCGGTCGTCCGCTGCACGGCGCGCCGCGCAACGACTCGTGGACGACCACGCCGGCTTCGTCCACTGCACGAAAACTTACAATGCGTTCTTATACGCATCTATTCAAAGGGGTGGTGGGCGGGCCATGGATGTTTTTCGGCGCGCGCATGCCAGCTTTTTCACAGCATAAAGCGCGCACGGCACCGGATTACCACGCCAGTTCACAGCATAACGCGCGTCCGGCGCCGGCTTTTCACAGCACGGCGCGCGCCAGGAGTCGAACTTAAGACCTCACCACGGCTAGTAGCCCAGCGCGGCCATGGCCACGAGCGCGGCCAGCACGCCCAGCGCCAGCGCCGGCAGCGCGACGCCGTACCCCGCGCACACGACCGCGCCGAACACGCGGTCCGCGGACAACGGCATGCGTTTTGCAAGTGCGTTTACTCGGCGAACACGGCGCGAATCTGCGCGGCGGCGCGGCGCGTGTGCATGCCCGCGCGCACGTCGGCGCACAGCGCGCGCTCGAACGTGCCGCGCGCCACGAGGTGGTAGAAGGTCACGCTTGGCACGCTCGCGCCGATGCGCACAAAGCGCCCGCCGAGCTGCGCCGTGTCGGGCGGGTGCAGCGCGGGCACGGGCAGCACGACGTGGTGGAAGTGCTGCAGGTTCAGCCCGACCGCGACCGCGCGCGCGTCCATGACCACGACCGGCACCTCGCCCGCCTGCACCGCCGCCGTCAGGCGCTCGATCGTCGCGCCGTCCGTGTCGCGAACAATGGTGCGCGCGGCGGGCGCGGCGGCGAGCACGGCCGCGTGGACCGCGCGCACCAGTGCGTCTGTTGGCAGCACGACCGCGGCGCGCTCGCCGCGCGCGAGCGCCGCGCGCACAATGTCCAGGATGCACGCCATCTTCGCGCCCGCGGCGGGCGCCTCCGGCTCCGCGGGCGGCGCGGGCGGCGCGGCGCGCAGGACCGAGAGCAGGTAGCACTGCTCGATCGGCGTGCGCGCGCACGGCAGGCCGCAGAACGGGTGCCCGCGCTCGGCGTACAGCCGGTCGAAGCACGCGGTGCACAGCACGTGGTAGCACCGCTGGAAGACCACGTGGTCCGCGGCGTCCTCGTGGCACATGGCGCACACGGGCGCGCCGCCGCGCAGCGCGATCTCCAGCCACGTGCCGACCTGCGCGTGCGGCGGCGGCGCGTTGTCGCGCAGGCGCACGGTCTGCACCGCGTGCCGCCCGTGCGACGGCAGGCGCGCGACCGCGTCCTCGGCGGCGCCCGTGTGCCCCGTGACCAGCATGGCCGCGATCGGCGCGACGACGTGCTCGACGCGGCGCAGCGCGGCGAACTCGGTGCCGATGTGCGTGTCAAAGTCGCGCGTCACCCAGTGCGCCAGCCGGTCGACGAGCGCGCGCGCGGCCGGCGGCACGCCGACCTCGACGACCGCGTCGGCGGCCGCGGGCAGCGCGGCGAGGCTGTCGCTCGCGAGCCGGCGGATCATGCGGTGCGCAAACAGGCCCGTGCGCGTTGCCGCGCGCCGCGCCGCGTAGTCCACCGCGACGCCGTCGCCGGTGCGGCGGATAGTCGGCACGACCTCGTCGAACGGGTACTGTTTGATGCGGTCGGGTGACGCGGTGATCATCCAGCACGCGTAGGCGCCCGCGGGATAGGACCAGTTGAACAGGTGCGCCTCGTCGATCACGACGCGCTTGCCGCGCAGATCGTACCGCTCCTTGCGCCACGTGACCGTGCCGATGATGCGCGCGGCCACGCCGAATTTCTTTAGCACGGCCGCCCAGTGCGCGTGCAGGCGCGCCGCGGCCACGATCAGCGTCTCGGCCGGGCCGGTCACGCGCGTGGCGTGCAGCAGCGCGGCGACCATGTGCGTCTTGCCCATGCCCGGCGGGTCGGCCAGGATGCCGCCGCCGCGGCGATCGAGCTCAAGAATCGCGGGCATCGCGGCCTGCTGGTGCGCAAACAGCGGCACCGGCCACTCGGCGGGCGCGGCCGCGCCGGGGAACGCCGGGACGTTCCGGCGCAGCACCGCCGCCAGCAGGTGCGCCTGCGCCGTGTCGAGTGCGTCGATGCGCAGCCGTGCCTTGACGCGCGCGCGCGCGATCTTCTGCGCCGCCAGGCGCGCGTCGAGCTGCGCCAGCTCGGGCAGCAGCAGGTCGTCGAGCACCGGCGGCGTGCGCAGCGGCGGCGGCGGCTCCAGCTGCACAAACCACGCGGCGGGCACGCGCGCGACGTCGGGCAGCGGCACGGCGTCGGTGGCGACAGCGGCCGCGGCGGGCGCGGCAATGGCAACGCGTTTGCGCGGCGCCTCGACCGCGGGCGCCGCCCGCGCCGGCGCGGTGCGGCGCTTGTACTCGGCCAGCCACCGCTCGTTGGCGGCGCGGTCGTCGACGAGCTCGGGGAACATGCGGCGGAACGCGGGCTGCCGCAGGTTGTACGCCATCGACGCGTGCGCCGCCGCCTCGCGCTGGCGCAGCTTCTCCGCGGCCGGCGTGTCGCGTGCAAAGGCGTGGAACCCGACCGCGCCCGCGTTCGTGTCGTCGCACATGTACACGCTGAGCGACACGATGAACGCGGCGATCGACAGCGCGCGGTTGGCAGAGGAGTTCTGGTGCCCGCCCTCGCTGATGCACACGGTGGCGCCCGCGTTGAAGCGGCACGACGGCGTCTGCACGATGAGGTCAAACGTGCGGTCGGGGTAGTTGTCGGGCACCGCGAGCGTGAACCAGTACACGCCGCGGCTGTACGGCGCGGCCAGCGGCGTCGCCGCGTCGACCGGCATGTACATCAGCAGCACGTGGATGCGCCGCACGTTGTCGGGGTCGGGCTCGGCGACAATGTGCGGCGGCAGGTCCGTCAGCGCGCGCAGCTCGTGCATGTACCGCTTGGCCCCCGTCATTTTCCGAATGAATTCTGCGGCGCGGCGGCGGCGTGTTGCAACAGGCGGTCCTGAGCATACTTTTGTATAAAATGCAAAGTGTGCTCACTGCCATACATGCGCCATGTGCGGCGCCGGCTGCCGCCGTGGATACTCGTAAACAACCTTTACTATCTCGCACAGAATCTCGTGCGCGTCCGCGCGCGCGAGCAGCGCGGCCGTCCACGGCGCCAGCCTTTCCGGGTTGCGCACCGGACCAACGCGGTTCTCAAACACCTCGACCACCGTGCCGTGGACGGCGAGGCCATACCCGAACGGCACGGGCGGCGCCTCGCCAAAGCGCACCGCCGCGCGCGCGACGCCGTGCCGCTCGAGGACGCCGTCGATGCGATCGCCCCCGTTGGCGGCAACGGCATATTCGCGCACGGCGTCGAACACCATTTTCCCGCCGTATTTGCCAACCAGCTCGCGCACCCAGTCCGGGGGCGGCCCCTCGTACGCGATTTCGCAGAGCTCGCCGGCGGAGAGGGCGGAACACTCACCGCCGCCGGTGTACAGCGCGACGGCGCACTGGCCGCCGGGACCGCTGGATACGCTGGCATGGATCGGGTGCGCGTCGGCGTCCGCGGGCACGTCGAGGCCGAACGTGCGGAAGAAGCGCGGCTGGACCTCGCGGCGCCACGCAATGTCGGCCGCGTCCGCGCGCGCGGCAAGGTCGCGCCGCCGCTGTTGCTTCTTCTGTTCGACGGCGGCGTCGAACGCCGCCGACACGCCGGGCAGGTCGAGCCGCGGCGCGGACGCGGTAGGTGCGGCAGGGCCGATCGACCGAAAGTGGACAAGGTAGTCGCCAATGAGTGCAGTGTGCATCGCCGCTCGCGTTCCTGAAGACAACAATGGCGCGCCGGGGATTTTACATAAATAAATCGCGCGGCGCGCCGACGGCCGCCTGTTGCAACACGCGGCGGCCGGCGCGGACGGTTGCACGCCGTGTGCCATGTGGCATACTTTTCTATAGAAACACAAAAGTGTGCCACAGCCACGCTACTCCTATATTTTGTCACGTGCACCAGCTCCCTGATGATCGCCGCCCACCGACCACGGCGCGTCGCCGGCGTCTACGTGTCGTTGGCAACCACGTGCGTGGCGTAGGAGGCAACGGTCGTCCGGCCATGGGACAGTCTGTTGTAGATGGACGAATGCACACGCATACCAAGTCGGTCATATCATTATCCGATGGCAGCGATGGACAAGGGCATGCATAACGGAGCCTGTAATTCGCGGATAACTCTTCGTTGTTTGCGACTAGTATGAACCAGCACCAGAACCACATTTCGTAGATGTAAAACCGACAAAAAGCCGCAAACTGTTCCAGCCACGGGCGCAGGGGCGCCCTGCGCGTCGTCGGTGTATCCAACATCCCCGCGATCGATTGCAGATTTGATAAATATGCACCGCGTGGAAGTAAAATATGCATATAACAAATACATCGGTGGCCAATAATTATCGACTCGTGCATGACGCCTCTTGTATCAATAGTAAATCTCAGACACGGCCCGGTCCACGGTGTATTGCGGAATGTTTATTTCAGGGCGTCGCGTATCGCAATGTGCGCCGCGGCGAACGCGAATGGCACCGAAAGGGCCACGCAAAGTGCGCCCGCGCCAATGTAAAGCAGTCGCGGCGCGCTGAGCTGGTCTATGCCGACCACGACGTGGAATCCAAGCACGGATATCGCGAACATGAGCGCGGCGAACGCGACGTACACGGCGAGTATCAGGCGCGGCACGGCGGTTTGCGCGGCGATGCGCGCAAATGGGTGATCCCCCGCGATTTTCGTGGACATGTTTTATGCAGCGCGTCGCGGCGCACGGCACGCGCGCCATTCGACATGTCGATTCTTCGCACGGGGCTGGTCCTCGCGCTCCTTGCGCTGTGCGCCGCGGCGGAACCGCAGCGCGTGCTTTTGCGCGACGTCCCGAGCCTGGCCTTTGAGTCGGGCCGGATGACCGCCGGCCGGCGCACCGCGCCCGTGCCGCAGATGGCGCAGACCGGCGGGCCGCGCGCGCCCCTGCGCGGCATCTTCTGCCGCAACGCCGGCTGGGACGGCGCGGACGTGCACTGGGAGTGCGCGCCGGCGGACGGCGCGGCGCGCCTCGGCAGCTTTGCCATCACGTGCGAGGGCTACGACTTTGCCGGCGACCCGTACCACCTCGCGGGCAGCTGCGGCATCGAGTACACGCTGCTGCCGTCCGCGGACGAGGGCGGCGCGGTCCTCGCCGTCCTCGGCGCGGTCGTCCTGTTTGGCGTCGCGCTGACCGCCGTGGCGTGCCTGTGCATCCACCTGAGCTCCGCCCACGCCGCGCCGCCAAAGGACGCGTGCCGGATATACGCCAGCGACCCCGCCGACGCGCCCGTCTACGACGCGCTGCCGCGGACGCACAGGCGCGACCGCGGCGCGGCGCCGGTGGTGCACGTGCACGCGCCCGCGCCCGACCCGTTCCGCGATATGGCGATGTTGTCGATGGCGAACGCGTGCGCCGCCCCGCGCGCACCGGTCGTGGTCCACCAGGCCGCGCCCGCTGTGCCCGCGCCCACGTACGGCAAGTCGTCCACGTCGCGCCCGGCGCCCGTGGATGCGCCGGCGGCGCCTGCCGCGGCCACGCCATCGTCGGCGTACGGCAAGTCGTCCACGTCGCGCCCGGCGTCCGTGTCGTCGTGGTTTGGCGCGTCCTCGAGCGGTGGCTCGTCGCTAGGCAAGTCCCGGACGCGCTGATCGCATTGCGCGGTGTCTCATAACACATTTCTATAGAAGCAAAGTGTGCGCCACATTTACGTTGCTCCTATTGTCGGCCGCCTGTTGCAACAGGTCCTCGTACTGCCGCGGATCAAATGGCGTGTGACAACAGGGCCTTCGTCACGCGCCGAGAAACGCATTGCGTAATGGACAATGGGGGCGCGAAGCGGACGCGCGAGGACGCCGCGCCGCCGGAGAAGCGTGCGTGCGGAGAGACGCTGTCGGCCGCGCAGGCGCGCGCGGTTGAGATCGCGGCCGCCGGCCGGTCGCTGGCGCTGCTCGGCCCGGCGGGCACGGGCAAGTCGCTCGCGGTCGCGCACATTCGCGCCGCGCTCGTCGCGCGCTACGGCGCGGAGCACGTCGCGGTCACCGCGTCGACGGGCGTGGCCGCGTTCCTCGTGCGCGGGCAGACGCTGCACTCGTTCGCGGGCACCGGCGTCGGCAGCGAGGCGCAGTTTGGCATGATGTCCGCGCGCGCCACCGGCCAGAAGCGCGCCAAGCGCTGGGTGCAGACCGCGGCGCTGATCGTTGACGAGATCAGCATGATCAACGCGGCGTACCTCGACCTGCTCGACCGCGTCGCGCGCCGCAACCGCGCCAGCCGCGCGCCGTTTGGCGGCATGCAGGTCATCGTCGTCGGCGACTTTGCGCAGCTCGCGCCGGTCGAGGGCGACTTTGCGTTCACCGCCAAGTGCTGGGACGCGCTGTTCGGCGCGACGACCGTGGTGCTGACCGAGGTGTTCCGCCAGCGCGACGCCGAGTTCGTCGCGGCGCTGCACGCGCTGCGCACCAACACGCTGGCGCCCGCGCAGTTTGCGCTGCTCGCCGCGTGCGACAAGCCGGTCGACGGCGCGGTGCGGCTGTTCGCGGTCAACGCGGCCGCCGACGAGTGCAACCAGCGCGAGCTGGCGCTCCTGCCCGGCGCGCCGGTGCGCTACGCCGCGACCGACCAGTTCGACAAGGCCGACGCGCCCGCGTTCCCCGTCGACGCCACGGTCGTCGTGCGCCCCGGCGCGCGCGTGATGCTGCGCGCCAACATCGACGTCGCCGCCGGCCTCGTCAACGGCGCGTGCGGCACGGTGGTCGCCGCGACGCCCGCCGCCGCGACCGTCGAGTTTGACACCGGCCGCCGCGAGGTGATCACGCCCGAGACGTTCACGGCCGGCGCGCCGCAGCCCGACGGCACCGTGCGCGACTGCACGCGTACGCAGATGCCGCTGATGCTGGCGTGGGCGTTCAGCATCCACAAGAGCCAGGGCACGACGCTCGAGCGCTGCGAGGTCGACCTCGGCCGCGCGTGGGCCGCGGGCCAGGTGTACGTGGCGCTGTCGCGCGCGGCGTCGCGCGAGGGCCTGTGCGTGCGCGGCCTCGCGCCGGCCAAGATCAAGGCGAGCGCCGCGGTGCGCCAATTCTACGCGCGGTACGAGAAATAAACGCGGCGCCTGTTGCAACAGGCACTCGGCCGCCGCGCGCATTCATGGGACGCAGGCGGACGGAGCCGGCCAAGATCAAGGCACGCGGCGCGGCGCGCCTGTTGCAACAGGCACTCGGCCGTCGCGCGCGCATTCATGGGACGCAGAAAGGAGCCGGCTGGCGCGGCGGTCGAGCTGTGGGACGCCGCGGACGCCGACCGCGCCGCGCGCACGCTCGCGCTGTGCCCGCACGTGGCGCGGCTGCGCGTCCTCGTGCACGCGGGCGTGCCGACCGCGCGCGTGCTGGCCGCGCTGCCGCGCGGCCTGACGCACCTCGACCTGTCCGACTCGGCGCTCGACGACGGCGCGGCGCTCGCGGCACGCATCGCGGGCAGCGCGCTTGAGGACCTCGACCTGTCGCACGTCGCGTGCACCGACTTTGGCCCGGTGCTCGACGCGCTCGGCGCCGCGCCCGCGCTGCGCAGCCTGCGCCTCGAGGGCCTCGGCCTGTGCGCGGCGGGGCGCGCGCGGTTCGCGGCCGCGCTCGCCGCCAGCCCGCGCCTCGACGACCTGCGCCTCGGCGGCGCGGCCGTGCNCNCCGCCGCGCTC
>C687J35504_10000449_pt1 | contig 29655 bp, 29 predicted proteins | sample RifCSPhighO2_02_FD_35504 | JGI IMG/M metagenome (IMG submission 35504) | reverse complement strand
ACCATGTCCGGAGTAGCGTCCTGGCAGCCAGGCAGGCTCTGATAATGCGCTTCGTAGCCGAGCAGTTCGTCGCGTACGAAACGGATATCACGCAAGGGGGCCTTGTAATCAGGCATAGCGGTTAACCTCTGCGGTGGATTCTTAGTGTGTAGGTGACCGGGTATTCGGTCGGTTTCGGGAGCAATCCCGGCGCTCGCCTGCCCCTTGGCAATCGAGCTAATCAAACAAGCGTTTGAAACATACGTTTATGCCTATTTAATGTCAAGCACCCCACGTGCCGTTCAGGCCACCAGATCGACAATCGGGGCCGGCGTCTGCAAACCGCTGAGCTGCTTGTACAGATCAAGACTAGGTGGTGGTGGCACATCCTGCTGGGCGGGCGCGGTGGATTTCTCCTCCTCGTCCGACTGCGGTTCTTCCTCTTTGCTGCGCTGCTCGGCACGTGCCTCACGGGCGGCCTCAACCTCACTGCGCTGCTGTTGTGCCAGCTCGACACGGGCCTCGGCCATCTGCAACTGAGCTTGCGCGGCCACCTGACGGTCCTGCGCAGAGGGCTCTGCGGGCGCCAGTGCAGCACGGATGACAACTTCCATCTTGCGCAGGGTGGCTTCCGGGTCGTTCGGAATGGGGCTGGTGTCGATGCCGACCTCACCACCCACCGCGTAGCGCTTGCCATCCGGGCCGCGTTCATAGGTGTAGCTCGGCGCGCCGGCATAGCGGCCACCGACGGCGGCATGCGCCTGCTCGTGGGTGCGCACTTCCTGATCACGGCTGACCAGCTTGGCGATTTCCAGTTGTTCAAGACGCTGCTGCTGAGGGCTGGGCTCGCCTTCGCGGCTTTTCGCGTTTTCGGGATTGGTCGAGGCGTCGGCAGGTTTATCCGCTTCTTCACGCGCCGAAGCCGATTGCTCATCGGCCAGTGGCTGGGCGGCGGTTACCGGCGACTGAGCGGCGCGGGTGATGTCCGGGGATACATCAGGGGATATATTGGACGCAAGAAGACGAGCCGGCAGTAACGTGGCTGCAGGCGCAGGATAAGACGATGCGCCGCCAATCTGCATGCAATGACTCCTCGCCCCGCAGTTGCTGCCTCATTACCAGGCATGAGAACGCTCGGGGCGGGCGACTCAGGCCGTTGTATCGATCAGGGTACCGAGCACTTCGTCAGCGGTTTTAACCACCTTGGCGCCGGCTTCCGCCTCATTCTGACCTTGGCGCAAAGCGACCAGGCTTTCCGCCAGATCAGGGCGCGTCTGCTCGGCCGAACTCGGCGAGGGGTTAACCTGATTAGCCGGCGGCGCAGAAGTTGGCTGCGGTTGCGGACCCAGCGCATTGCTGGCGATATCCGCCGCAGCCTGATCGACCCGGCGCTGGCCAGACTGAATGGTGCTGATGCCCGAGTTGAAGGCGCTTCCTGAAATTTCCATGTCCAAGCTCCCGCTATGGCAAACCACTAACAGCTTTAATTGAAGCAGAAGTTGCTCGAAAAACGTACAAGCAAAAAGCTATGGCACTTGGCCTGCTTATAGCGCGCGGTGCAATAGATCGAGGTTGAGATAGCCAGAAACCGCAGCCGGCTTGGCTTCGGCCAGGCGCGGAACATAGCCCAGACAGGGTGCTGGTAGCCGTTCGGCCAGGGTGGCCAGATTGTCCTCAAGCCGGGAGGTTTGAGGATCGACCAGATTGGCCACCCAGCCCGCCAGCAGAAGGCCGTCACGCAGGATGGCCTCGGCAGTGAGCAGCGCCTGATTGATGCAGCCCAGGCGCACGCCGACCACCAGAATCACCGGCAACTGCAAAGCAATCGCCAGGTCCGACAGGGCTTCCAGGCCGGCCAGCGGCACCCGCCAACCACCCGCCCCTTCGACCAAAGTAAAGTCCGCCTGCTTGTCCAGAATTGCCTGTACCGGCCCCTGCAACGCGGCAACATCCAGCAATACATTCACCTCGCGCGCCGCCAGATGCGGGGCAATCGCCGGCTCGAAGGCCAGCGGATTGACCTCTTCATAGCGCAGCGCCAGGGTGCATTCGCCGAGCAATGCCAGGGCGTCGTCGTTGCGCAGGCCATCCACTGTGCGCACGCAGCCGGATGCCACCGGTTTGGCCGCAGCAGTCGACAGCCCCGCCATTCGTGCCGCGTGCAGTAGCCCGGCGGCGATGGTGGTTTTGCCGATTTCGGTGTCGGTGCCTGTAACGAAAAATGCTTGGCTCATAGCGATCTCTGACGAGGGGTATTGGCTACGTTCTGAAGTAACTCTGGGCAAGCGGGGTTTATCTCAACCCTTACGCAATACGCCGTAAAACACCTGATAGGTCGCTGGCAGGCCTTGTGGCTGACGGAACTGCTCATAAGCGTTAAGCAGCGCCAGCATGCGCGCCCGCCCAGTCAAACCGCCGGGCCGACCGGGGTTGAGGTTGTGCGCGCCCAGGGCTTTCAGTTCATGGGTCAGGCTGCGTACATCCGGGTAGTAGAGGGTTTCCGGGGAGGTTTGCAGGCTTACACAGGTCAACCCGCTACCAGCGCACAGGCGCTGGTAATCCTCGAAACGGCGGAAGCGGTTGACGTGGACAAAGCCATCCACCGCTTGCCAGCTGTCGCGCAGCTCCTGCAGGGTACCGACACACAGGCTGCTAAAAGCCAGCACGCCGCCAGGGCGCAACACTCGCTTGGCCTCGCGCAGTACCGCCGCAAAGTCGGCGCACCATTGCAAGGCAAGGCTGGAAAATAGCAGATCGCAGGAGGCGCTTTGCAACGGCAGGCGCTCGGCATCGCCGGCAATAAACTGCTGCGCACCGCCCAGCGGCCGAGCGTGCTGCAGCATGCCCTCGGCAATATCCACAGCTACGCCCTGGCTGGCCGGAAAACGCTCGCCCAGCGCACGACTGAAATAACCGGTGCCACAACCCAGGTCGAGCCAACGCACCGGGCTAATCGCTGCAGGCAACTGTGCCAGCAACTGCTGACCCACGTTGCGCTGCAGAGCCGCCACGCTGTCGTAGCTTTCCGCCGCGCGGGAAAAGGATGCCGCCACTTGGCGCTTGTCCGGCAGGCCGCCGAGAGAGTCATGGGCCAGATCAGTCATCACCGGCCTCGTGCAGAAAGGCCTGAATCGCCGCGGCAATTTCATGCGGGCGCCCCAGGGCAAAGGCGTGGCTGGCGTTATCAATCAGGCCGACTTCGACATGTGGCAACAACTCCAGCAAGGCCTGCGCGGCACTTGCAGGAACCAGTGCATCGGCGCCGGCGAACAGATGCAACTGTGGGCCGGCAAAGGTCTGTAACGAGGTCCGCGTATCCAAATTGGCAAGCAGATCCAGCCCGGCCAACAGAGTGGCGGACTGCGGTTGCGGAGCCACGCCGAGCAACTGCCGCGACAGGCCACGGGCATCCGCAGCGCCTTGGGCGCAAAGCAGGGAGAAACGCTTCAGGGTAGCGGACGCATCAGCAGCGCAGCCCTGACGAAAAGCCTTAAACGTCTCGGCGGGCATAGCCGCAGACCAGCTTGGCTCGGCGACAAAACGCAGGTTACTGGCCAGGGTCAGCAGACCGCTGCAACGTTCACCCCGACGCGCTGCCAGCTCAGCGGCAAGCATGCCTCCGAGGGACCAGCCGCCAAGCCAGGCGTCCTGAGGAAGGTTGGCGTCGAGTTCGTCCAGCCACTCGACTGGATCGCTAGAAACCAATAAAGGCAGCGGCTCGACCTGCACCTGCAAGCGCGAATCGAGGCCGCGCAAGGCCTCGGCCAGCGGCTGCAAGGGCGCAGTGCCCAGCCCCCAGCCGGGCAGCAAAATCAGTCGATCACGCATGCTCGGCCGCCTCACCAGCCAGCAGCGGCCAGCATTCGGCCAAAGCCTCCAGCAGCAGCTCCAGCTGTTCCAGACTGTGCGCAGCGGATAACGTGACGCGCAAACGTGCACTGCCGGCCGGTACGGTAGGCGGACGAATCGCCGTCACGAGCAGACCGCGCTCGCGCAGCATCTGTGACAGCTGCATCGCACGGCCGCTGTCGCCGATCAGAATCGGCTGAATCGGCGTGGCGCTGTCCATCAACTCAAGACCGATGGCCTGTGCGCCTTCGCGGAAACGCTTAATCAGGGCGTTCAGGTGCTCACGCCGCCAGTGCTCGCTGCGCAGCAATTCCAGGCTTTGCAGGGTGGCGCAAGCCAACGCCGGCGGCTGACTGGTGGTGTAGATATAGGGGCGGGCGAACTGCACCAAGGCTTCGATCAGGTCGTCACTGCCGGCGACAAAGGCACCGGCCGTACCGAAGGCCTTGCCCAGGGTGCCGACCAGCACCTGCACATCATCCAGGCCCAGGCCGAAGTGCTCGACAATGCCGCCGCCGGTGGCGCCCAGTGGACCGAAACCGTGGGCATCATCGACCATCACCCAGGCATTGGCACGGCGCGCTTCGGCGCACAGTGAAGGCAGATCAGCCAGATCGCCGTCCATGCTGAACACGCCGTCGGTGACGATCAGGGTATTGCCGATGACCTTGCGCAGGCGATTGGCCAGGCTGACGCCATCGTTATGCAGGTAACGGGAAAACCGCGCGCCGCTGAGCAAGCCGGCATCCAGCAGGGATGCGTGGTTAAGGCGATCCTCCAGCACGCTATCGCCCTGCCCTACGAGCGCGGTGACCGCACCAAGGTTGGCCATATAGCCGGTGGAAAACAGCAGCGCGCGAGGGCGTCCGGTGAACTCGGCCAGTGCTTCTTCGAGCTGGTGATGTGGGGTGCTATGACCGATCACCAGATGCGAGGCACCGCCGCCCACACCCCATTTCTCCGCGCCAGCGCGCCAGGCTTCGATGACCTGCGGATGATTGGCCAGGCCGAGGTAGTCGTTGGAACAGAAGGCCAGCAGCTGCCGACCATCGACCTGCACCAGCGGCCCCTGCGGTGATTCCAGCAGCGGGCGTTGGCGATAGAGGTTGGCAGCGCGGCGCTCAGCGAGGCGAGCGGATAGATCGAAAGGCATAGGCAGACCTGGCAGAAACTCGTTTGCTAAGACCCGATCCATTAGCGACCTGCGGCGATCACCGAGAGGCCGAACAGCCGCAAACGGGCTTCTGCATAAACAGCGGTTTAGGCCGAAGCGGCGTTATAGAACAGCTTGGAATCACGCTGTTCGACCAGGGCCTGCTCAATGGCCGCCTGATGCACTTCATCGGCATGCTCTTCACGCTCTTCCGGCTTGATGCCGAGGCGGGCGAATAATTGCATGTCCTGGTTGGCTTGCGGGTTGGCAGTGGTCAGCAGTTTTTCGCCGTAGAAGATCGAGTTGGCGCCGGCGAAGAATGCCAAGGCCTGCATCTGCTCATTCATCGCCTCGCGACCGGCGGACAGGCGCACATGCGACTGCGGCATCATGATCCGCGCGACGGCGAGCATGCGGATAAAGTCGAACGGATCGACATCCTGTTCATCAGCCAGCGGCGTGCCTTTGACTTTCACCAGCATGTTGATCGGCACCGACTCCGGGTGCTCCGGCAGGTTGGCCAGCTGAATCAACAGGCCAGCGCGGTCGTCCAGCGACTCGCCCATGCCGAGGATGCCACCGGAGCAGATCTTCATCCCTGAATCACGCACATAGGCCAGGGTTTCCAGGCGATCGGCGTAAGTGCGGGTGGTGATGATGTTGCCGTAGAACTCCGGCGAGGTGTCCAGGTTATGGTTGTAGTAGTCCAGGCCGGCAGCGGCCAGGGCCTGGGTCTGCTCTTTATCCAGCTTGCCCAGGGTCATGCAAGTTTCCAGGCCAAGGGCTTTAACGCCCTCGACCATTTTCAGCACGTAGGGCATGTCCTTGGCCGACGGGTGCTTCCACGCCGCGCCCATGCAGAAACGGGTGGAACCGATGGCCTTGGCCTCGGCGGCGGCTTCCAGCACTTTCTGCACTTCCAGCAGCTTTTCCTTTTCCAGGCCGGTGTTGTAGTGGCCGGATTGCGGGCAGTACTTGCAGTCTTCTGGGCAGGCACCCGTCTTGATCGACAGCAGGGTCGAGACCTGCACACGGTTCTGGTCAAAATGCGCGCGGTGCACGGTCTGCGCCTGGAACAGCAGGTCGTTGAACGGTTGCTCGAAGAGCGCCTTGACCTCGTTAAGAGTCCAGTCGTGACGCAGGTTGGCGGCGGTAGTGGCGCTCATCGGTAATTCCTTATTGTTGGCGGCGTCCTGCTAGATTCAGCGGACGCGACACGGATGTTCGGCATAGTTATGGAAGGCGTATGCGCTGTCAACCCGACTCACAGCACCCGGTTTACAACTGGTTAAAAAGCAAACAAACCTGCCTGCTCTGCGATGAAGCGGCAGACGTCGCGCTGGCCATCTGCACCAGCTGCGAAGCCGAGCTGCCCTGGCTTGGCGGGCATTGCCAGGTCTGCGCTCTGCCGCTGCCCAGCCAAGGCTTGGTATGCGGCGCCTGCCTGAAGAAGCCGCCGAGTTTTAGCAAAGTCGAAGTGCCCTGGCGCTATGCCTTCCCCATCGACAGCCTGATCACCCGGTTCAAGCATCAGGCCAAGTGGCCATTGGGACGTCTGCTCGGTGAGCTTTTGTCACATCACCTGCAACATGCCTTCGATGAAGGACTGCCTAAGCCTGACCTGCTGCTGCCTGTGCCCCTGGCCAATAAACGCCAACGCCAACGGGGCTTCAACCAGGCCGGCCTGCTCGCTGAATGGCTGAGCGCCAGCCTACAACTGCCACAACAGGCACACTGGCTGCAGAGGGTGATCGACACACCGGCGCAACAGCAGCTGGATGCGGCCACCCGTAAACGCAACCTGCGTAAAGCCTTCGCCTTGGCGCCGAACAGTGCAGTCAGCGGCCTGCATGTGGCGCTGGTCGATGATGTACTGACCACCGGCGCTACCGCCGAAAGCCTGGCGCGCCTATTAAAGAAGGCCGGCGCGGCGCGGGTTGATGTGTACTGCCTGGCGCGCACACCGAAGCCAGGCGACTGAGCGGCTAACGGCGGTTAAGGGTTACACTTTGCGGCCCACCTGCTGGAGTCACCCATGTCCCATCCATTTGCCGCACTCACACCCGACCTGGTGCTGGATGCCGTGGAGAGCATCGGCTACCTCAGCGACGCCCGCGTACTGGCGCTGAACAGCTATGAAAATCGCGTCTATCAGGTGGGCATCGAGGACGAGACACCGCTGATCGCCAAGTTCTACCGTCCGGACCGCTGGACCGATGAAGCCATTCGCGAAGAGCACAGTTTCACCTTCGAGCTGGCCGAATGCGAAGTACCGGTGGTTGCGCCACTGGTGCGCGACGGCGAAACCCTGTTCTGTTACCAGGGCTTTCGCTTCGCCCTGTTTCCGCGCCGTGGCGGCCGGGCGCCGGAGCCTGGCAACCTCGACCAGCTGTATCGCCTCGGCCAACTGCTCGGCCGCCTGCATGCGGTCGGCTCGCTCAAGCCGTTTGCCCACCGTGAGGCCTTGCAGGTGAGCAACTTCGGCCATGCATCGCTGGCCACCCTGCTCGATGGCAACTTTATTCCACGCAGCCTGCTGCCGGCCTACGAGTCGGTCGCTCGCGACTTGCTCAAGCGTCTGGATACGCTGTTCGCCGCCCACCCGGTGCAGGCGATTCGTCTGCATGGCGACTGCCACCCGGGCAATCTGCTGTGCCGCGACGACACCTTCCATATGGTCGACTTCGACGACTGCCGTATGGGCCCGGCGGTGCAGGATTTGTGGATGATGCTGGCTGGCGACCGCCACGAGCGCCTCGGCCAGCTGTCGGAGCTGATGGACGGCTATCAGGAGTTTCACGATTTCAACCCGCGCGAGCTGCCGCTGATCGAAGGCCTGCGCACCCTGCGCCTGATGCATTACAGCGCCTGGCTGGCACGGCGCTGGGACGACCCGGCCTTCCCCATGAGCTTCCCCTGGTTTGGCAGCGAGCGTTACTGGGGCGATCAGATCCTGATCCTGCGTGAGCAATTGTCGGCGCTGGATGAAGAACCGCTAAAGCTGTTTTGACGCCACGTGCGTAGCCTGAATGCAGCCCGGGCTACGGGGCTGACCACTACAGTTAGCCCTGTAGCCGTAACGTCTTTGTTACAGCCAAGTGGCGTAAGCCGCCGAAGAAAATCCTGCCCATCCAGACAAGTCAGCGCCGCGCCGACTAGAATCGCAAGCCTCTCGTTAGCAGCCTAAGCAAGGACCCAGCATGGCCATCGCCAACCCGCGCCGCGGCTATATTCTCGGCCTGACCGCCTACATCATCTGGGGCCTGTTCCCGCTGTATTTCAAAGCCATCCAGAGCGTGCCGGCGCTGGAAATCATCGTCCATCGCGCGCTCTGGTCCGCGCTGTTCGGCGCGCTGTTGCTGCTGGTGTGGAAGCACCCCGGTTGGCTGCGCGAGCTGCTCAATAATCCCAAACGCTTTGCCGTACTGGCCTTGAGCGGTGTGCTGATCGCCAGCAACTGGCTGGTGTATGTATGGGCGGTAAATAACGAGCGCATGCTCGAAGCCAGCCTGGGCTACTACATCAACCCGCTGGTCAACGTGCTGCTGGGCATGCTGATTCTCGGCGAGCGTCTGCGTCGCCTGCAGTGGCTGGCCGTGGCCCTGGCCGCGCTGGGTGTGCTGCAACAGTTGTGGCAGGTCGGCAGCATTCCCTGGGTATCCCTGGTGCTGGCGCTGACCTTCGGTTTCTACGGGCTGATTCGCAAGCAGGCGCCGGTGGCTGCCCTGCCCGGCCTGGTGGTGGAAACCTGGCTGCTGCTGCCACTGGCGCTCGGTTGGCTGCTTATGCACCCTGCGGCGATGAGCACCCAGGCCGATTTCTGGAGCACCCCGGAAGCGCTGTGGCTGATCGCCGCCGGGCCTATTACCTTGGTGCCGCTGGTGTGTTTCAACGCCGCCGCCCGCCATCTGCCCTACACCACCCTGGGCTTTCTGCAGTACCTGGCGCCAACCCTAGTGCTGCTGCAGGCGATCTTCCTGTTCGGGGAACATTTCGACCCAAGCAAACTGCTGGCGTTTATCTGCATCTGGACGGGGCTGGCGATCTACAGCGTGGATGCCTGGCTGAGCCTGCGCAAACGCCAGGCTGACTAAAAAACAGTCAGCCCGCTGTAACGCCCGAGGCCGCTGGTCTGCAGCCAGTTGCCCCCGGCTTATCCACAGAAGCATCCCCGGCCTTTGTGCACAACCAGTTGCTAAGTGCTTAAAAAATAAGCACTTAGCAAAAAGCCCCGGGGCACTAGGCAGTGCTCCGGGGCTCCTCATGCTACGCACAGAGTTATCCACATCGATCGTGGATAAACAGCGGCTCTAGCTGGCTGTTGAAACGTAGGCGAGGCAGGCAAGACAAGGCAAAAACAGGCGAGGAAGCGGAGTTTGCTGGTGCAAATGAGCATTCCGAGCCTGTTTTTAACGCCGGATTGCCAACGCAGGTAGTTTCAACGGCCTGCTAGTCTTCAACCTGCAGCTTCAGTTCCACCATCAGATCATCCGCCAGGGTTTCCAGATGGGTCTGCAACTGCTCCAGACTCAGACTCTGCGGCACGCCCAGCAAAGCTTGGGCCTGGAAGAGCAGCTCGCCGCTCATCGGCGCGGGCACCACTTCGGTGTTCAGGCTTTCCAGGTTGACCCCATGGCTACTGAGCAGGCGGGTGATATCGCGCACGATGCCTGGACGATCATTGCCCACCAGCTCCAGGCGAATGGCCTGCCAGACGACTGACGGCTCGGTGCCGCCGGCAGCGATCTGCACACGAATGCCATGGACCTGCAATTCCTCCAGCGCCGTGACCAGGCCGGAATGCGCATCCAGTGGCACATCGACGCGCAGGATCCCGGCGAACTGCCCGGCCATGCGCGACATGCGGCTTTCCAGCCAGTTACCGCCGTGCTCGCTGATGCACTGGGCGATACGCTCGACCAGCCCCGGCTGATCCTGGGCAATAACCGTCAATACCAGATGGTCCATAAACAACTCCTTATACGAGGCTTATTTGAGCGCCAGCCAATAGGTAAAAAACACCTCATCACGCACATAACCCAGGCGTTCGTAGAGGGCTTGTCCTGGCAGATTGCTCTTTGCCGTCTCCAACTGCAAACCGCATGCGCCTGTGGCCTCGGCATGGGCGCGAGCGGCGTTCATCAGCGCTTCGCCAACACCCTGACGGCGCACCTGCTCGCTGACGTACAGGTCACTCAGTAGCCATGCTGGCTGCAGCGCCAGCGAAGAAAAAAAGGCATAGAGCTGGACGAAGCCTTGCGCCGCACCTTGCGCATCACGGGCCAGCAGAATGACCGAATCGTTGTTGCGCAGGCGCGCGGCGAGAAAATCCCGCACCTGCGACTGAGGTTTGGCCACCTCATAAAAGCGCAGATACGCGCCAAACAGCTCGGCCAGTTCGTACAGATCTGCGGCAGTGGCTGCCTGTATATGCATGGTGATCACTCTCCAGAACGGTGGAGCAGCAGTATAGGCAGGCGCGCCTGTAGCAGTAGATCGAGAAACATGCGCAATAAACTGTGTACTGTTTTTTATCTTTTATGAAACAATATTAAAAGTTAACCGCGACAACACGCCACACAAAGTGACTGCAAAGCACTTCTTGGTCGCAGAGCGACGCGCACCCACTGATTTTCCCCGGATCTTGATGTAGTATGCCGCGCCTCGGACTACATGACGTATTTCCCATGTCCGACGCGGCTATTGAGTAGAGCTGAGCAGAGTGAGGCAAGTGATGACTGAACGCGTTCAAGTAGGCAGCCTGCAGGTTGCCAAAGTGCTGTTCGACTTCGTGAATAACGAAGCCATCCCCGGTACCGGCATCGCTGCCGACAAGTTCTGGGCGGGTGCCGAAGCGGTCATCAATGACCTGGCCCCGAAAAACCGTGCGCTGCTCGCCAAACGCGATGCGATTCAGGCGCAGATCGACGGCTGGCACCAGGCCCGCGCAGGCCAGGCCCATGACGCCGCTGCCTACAAAGCCTTCCTTGAGGAAATCGGTTACCTGCTGCCAGAGCCAGCTGACTTCCAGGCCACGACGCAGAACGTCGACGAAGAAATCGCCCGTCTGGCCGGCCCGCAGCTGGTCGTGCCGGTGATGAATGCGCGCTTCGCCCTGAACGCCTCCAACGCCCGCTGGGGTTCGCTGTACGACGCGCTTTATGGCACCGATGTGATCAGCGAAGAAGGCGGCGCCGAGAAAGGCCGTGGCTACAACAAGGTTCGCGGCGACAAGGTGATTGCCTTCGCCCGCGCCTTCCTCGACGAAGCCGCGCCACTGGCTGCTGGCTCCCATGTCGACTCCACCGGTTACCGCATCGAAGCCGGCAAGCTGGTTGTCAGCCTCAAAGGCGGCAGCAATAGCGGCCTGCGTGACGACGCACAATTGGTTGGTTTCCAGGGCGCTGCCGATGCGCCTGTCGCCGTCCTGCTCAAGCATAACGGCCTGCATTTCGAAATTCAGATCGACGCCAGCACCCCTGTCGGCCAGACCGACGCCGCTGGCGTTAAAGACGTGCTAATGGAAGCGGCGCTGACCACCATCATGGACTGCGAAGACTCCGTAGCGGCCGTCGATGCTGACGACAAAGTGGTGATCTACAAAAACTGGCTCGGCCTGATGAAGGGCGACCTGGCAGAAGAAGTGGTCAAGGGCGGCCAGACCTTCACCCGCACCATGAACCCGGATCGCGTATACACCAAGACCGACGGTAGCGAGCTGACCTTGCACGGTCGCAGCCTGCTGTTCGTGCGTAACGTTGGCCACCTGATGACCAACCCGGCGATTCTCGATGCCCAGGGCAACGAGATTCCGGAAGGCATCCAGGACGCGCTGTTCACCAGCCTGATCGCCATCCACAACCTGAATGGCAACACCAGCCGCAAGAACACCCGCACCGGTTCGGTTTATATCGTTAAGCCTAAGATGCACGGCCCGGAAGAAGTCGCCTTCACCACCGAAATCTTCGGTCGCGTTGAAGACGTATTGGGCCTGACGCGCAACACCCTGAAAGTCGGCATCATGGACGAAGAGCGCCGCACCACCGTCAACCTGAAAGCCTGCATCAAGGCCGCCAGCGAGCGCGTGGTTTTTATCAACACCGGCTTCCTCGACCGTACCGGTGACGAAATCCACACTTCCATGGAAGCTGGCGCCGTCGTGCGCAAGGCCGCCATGAAGTCCGAGAAGTGGATCAGCGCCTACGAAAACTGGAACGTCGATATCGGCCTGGCCACCGGCCTGCAAGGTCGCGCGCAGATCGGTAAAGGCATGTGGGCCATGCCCGACCTGATGGCCGGCATGCTTGAGCAGAAGATCGCTCACCCACTGGCCGGTGCCAACACCGCCTGGGTACCGTCGCCGACCGCTGCCGCGCTGCACGCGCTGCACTACCACAAGGTCGATGTGTTCGCCCGTCAGGCCGAACTGGCCAAGCGTGAGCGCGCGTCCATCGACGATATCCTGAGCATCCCGCTGGCCAAGGACACCAACTGGTCGGCTGATGAGATCCAGAACGAACTGGACAACAACTCCCAGGGCATCCTCGGTTATGTCGTGCGCTGGATCGACCAGGGCGTTGGCTGCTCCAAGGTGCCGGATATCAATGATGTCGGCCTGATGGAAGACCGCGCTACCCTGCGCATCTCCAGCCAACTGCTGGCCAACTGGCTGCGTCATGGCATCGCCACTGAAGAGCAGATCGTTGCCAGCCTCAAGCGCATGGCACCGGTGGTTGACCGCCAGAACGCAGCTGATCCGCTGTACCGTCCGCTGGCACCGAACTTCGACAGCAACATCGCCTTCCAGGCTGCCCTGGAACTGGTGGTCGAAGGCGCCAAGCAGCCTAACGGCTACACCGAACCAGTCCTGCACCGCCGCCGCCGCGAGTTCAAAGCCGCCAACGGCCTGTAACCCGCAGCTGTAGCCACATAAAAAACCGCCCTTCGGGGCGGTTTTTTATTATTGGCTGCCAGCAAAGCACAGGCACAGTGACTTGCATCAGGCTGGCGGCCTCGCTTTTGTTCGACAATTTCAAGCAGATACTCACTTTATTGGCTATAGGAATAGGCATGCCAGCCGAAACCATAATATAGCCATAACGGAATATGACTAAAAAATGACCGAAAAGCGGCATTACGCCACTATATGAACTCGGTATACTCCGCGCCCCTCTTTGGGTACATCTGCCATGTTGAAAAATCTCTCGCTGACACTGAAGTTCTTACTGCTGCCCGCCATTGCCTTGCTGGGTCTGCTGCTGTTCGTGGGCTACACCTCGTTACAACTGGCAAACAACGATGTGCGCCTGGTCACCCTGGAAACCAATAGTTTTCCGACCCTGGAGAAGGCCGATGCGGTGATCTTCCAGTACTCACGCTTGCCTGGCCTGCTTAATAGCGCAGTCGCCGCCGGAGAGCTGGAAACTCTTGATGAAGCGCGCAAAGTTCTGACTGACATTGCGGACATGCAGCAGGAACTGCAGACCCTGGTCACCCAAGCGAACCGCCGCCAGGAGCTAGACGCCTGGCGGAGCGCCATACAGCGTTACGCGGACAACGCCCTGCCCGCCTCAGAGCAGCTGATTAAAGGCAGCGCCAGCTTTGAAGACCTGGCGCCCAACCTCGGCCGCATGGCCAGTGACTTGGGTGAAGCGCAAAAACTCGGCAATGCGTTCCGTACCCATGCATATGAAGACTTTCAGGAAACCCTGGCGCAAACCCGCACGGACAACGCCACCACCACCCGCGTAGGCTTTGCTCTGTCAGCCATTCTGGTACTGCTAATCAGCATTGCGTCAGTGCTGGTAATTCGCGGCACCATGGCCAACGTGCGTGGCGTGATTACCTCACTGCAGGCAATCGCCCGGGGTGATGGCGACCTGACTCGCCGAGTGAATGTCGACTCCAATGATGAAATCGGTGAAATGATTCAGCTGTTCAACAGCTTTATCGACAAGCTGCAAGGCACCATCCGCCAGATCATCGAAGCCGCCAGCCCGCTGGCCGGCATGTCCCAGGAACTGTACCGGCTGACTCAGGACTCCAAGGAAAACTCACGTTCGCAGCAAGGCCATACCGACTCGATCAGCCGTGACATCCTGACCATGACCAACAGCATTCAGGAGGTTGCCCACCGCTCACAACAGGCCTCCGAAGAAGCCGGGGCGGCCTCGCAGCAGGCCGATCAGGCGCGCAAGAACATCGGCAGTCTGTCGAGCAGCATCAGCGACCTAGGCAGCAGCGTAATGAGTGCCGTCAGTGCCATGCAGCAGCTGGAAGAGGAAACCCAGCAGGTGGGCTCAGTGCTGACAGTAATTCGCAGCATTGCCGAGCAAACCAACCTGCTGGCACTCAACGCCGCCATCGAGGCCGCGCGGGCAGGCGAGCAGGGCCGGGGGTTTGCCGTAGTGGCCGATGAAGTGCGCAACCTGGCCTCGAAAACCGCCGCCTCCACCGCCGAAATCCAGAACATCATCCTGCGTCTGCAGAACAGCGCTAATGGTGTACTCAGCGTGATGACCGCCAATGGCGAAAAAGCTCAGGCGAGCATCGAGCGCTCCGTGCAAGCCACCCAGATACTCGAAGCGATTGCCGGCGCCGTCGGCCATATCAATCAGCTTAATGCTGGTATCGCGCAGTTCACCCAGGAACAAATCGGCCTTTCCAGTTCCATCCAGCAAGATACACAAGTGTTGCAGCAGGACGCACAAGCAACCGCTCAAGGTGCAGAAGCAACGGCTCGTCTCGGCGAACAGTTGGTCAGCACAGGGGATCATCTGCGCGCGGCGACTGCCCAATTCCGCGTTTAACCTGAACACAGGAGCATCACTGCATGTTTAAAGCTCGTCTGCTTCCCTTGGCCATCTGCCTGGCCGCTGCTCCAGCTTTCGCGCTGGAGCAAGGCGAACACCGCTTCAATACCTTTGGTACGGTCGGCATCACCCACCTCGGTGGCGAAGATGATGGCCGTAGCTATGGCATCACCGGCCAAACCACTGACTCCTGGCGCGGCGACCAGCTGTCGAAATTCGGGGCCCAGATCCAGTACGGCCTGACCGATACCGTGGGCATCACTGCGCAAGTCACTGCCAAGCCGGCGCAGGACGACTGGCAGGCCAATATCGAGTGGCTGTACCTGTCCTGGCAGACAACTGACAACCTGATGCTGCGCGTCGGCCGCCTGCGCACCCCGGTGTACATGTACTCGGAAAGCATCGACGTAGGCTTCAGCTACCCGTGGCTGCGCTTGCCTGACGAGGTGTACAGCCAAGTCCAGCTGTCCAACTACGAAGGTGTAGATGCGGTCTACAACATGCCGCTGTCCTTCGGTTCACTGGCCTTCCAAGTCGCCGGTGGCCAAGCTAAAAACCGTGACATCTTCGCCTTCGATGAGATGCACGACATCGACTACGAGAAAGTCTTTGGCGCCAATATCAGCCTGGCCACCAATGACTTCGGTACCCTGCGCGTAGGGTATGTAGAAGCGGATATCAGCACCGAGATCGAAGACTTCGTCAACCGCCCCAACATCCCCTTACTCGGCCTGAACGGCCCCGGGATTCAGCGCTTTCAGACCATTGATAAGCAAAAGGGCAAGTTCACCTCCATTGGCTATCATTACGACAACGGCACCTGGCTGACCAGCAACGAGTGGACCTCGCGTAGCATCGAAGCTGACAACAGCGGCACCATTGATGCGTTCTACCTGATGGGCGGCCGTCGCTTCGGCGAGTTCCTCACTCACGTGACTTACGCCCAACTGGACGACGATGCTGGTCGGCAGAACTCCTGGACTCTGGGCCTGAACTACAACCTGCTGCCCAACGTCGTGTTGAAAAGCGAATACAAACGCGTAGACACTTCCGGTGGCTATGACGGCGTATTCGTCCGTACCGCACAGGAAGCCTTCGACAACGCCCTGTCCGACAGTTCCAACGGTGCCCTCGGCAGCCCAGCCCGCAACTTTGACGGTGACATCATCAGCGTCGGCGTCGACTTCGTATTCTGAGGAGAGCATTGATGAAGCATTCCATTCAAACGCTCTGCGTCGCCGTGTGCCTCAGCGTTAGCGCGCTGGCTCAGGCCGAAGTCGCAGTAATCGTTAATCCGGGCGCGGCCAAGGCGCCAAGCCAGGCAGACGTCAGCAACATCTTTCTGGGCAAAGACAAATCTATGAAAGGCGTTGACCACAAGGATTGGTCTGCAACCAAGGACAAGTTCTACAGTGCAGTGACCAACAAGAGTGAATCACAGCTCAAATCGTACTGGTCTGGACTCGTTTTCACCGGCAAGGGCCAACCGCTACCAAGCGTTGGCGGCGACGCTGATGTCATCGCCAAGGTGGCCGCTGAAGCCGATGCAATTGGCTATGTAGATGCCGCCGCAGTGAATGACAGTGTGAAGGTTCTCTTTACCCTGCCTTAATCATTGCAGCATCGTCATCAGAGCCCTTGGATTGAAAAATCCAAGGGCTTTTTTATGCCTCTTACACAGGGCGCCAAACGCCTAGACTTACGTCCAATGGCCTCCCCCACAGCGCCAGTCGATCATGCTCATAGAGCAAACCGTGAGGCCACCCATGAGCAGCGCAGATGCAATCGCCCAAGCCGGCAAAACGGCGGTGCTGCAGAACATCCATGGCACCATGGCCTTTCTGCAGAAATTTCCGCCGTTCAATCAGATGGATACCGCTCACCTGGCGTATCTGGTGGAGAACTGTCAGCTGCGGTTTTATGGCGAAGGTGAAACCATCATCAAGCCGACCGACGGCCCGGTTGAGCACTTCTATATTGTCAAACAGGGCCGCGTGCATGGCGAACGCCCGCATTCGGCACGACGCGGCACGGAAACCACCTTCGAGATAACCAGCGGTGAATGCTTCCCGCTGGCTGCGCTGATAGGTGAACGCGCCACTCGCACCGAACACCTGGCCGCCGAAGACACCTTCTGCCTGCTGCTGAACAAGCCGGCGTTTATCAAGCTGTTCTCATTGTCCAACCCGTTGCGCGACTTTGCCTTGCGCGGGGTCAGCAGCCTGCTCGATCAGGTCAACCAGCAGGTGCAGATGCGCGCGGTGGAAACCCTTGGCGCGCAGTATTCGCTGGACACCCGCCTCGGCCAGCTGGCCATGCGCACCCCGATCAGTTGCGCCCCGGACATGCCGCTGCGGAATGCGGTCAAGCTGATGCACGAGCAGCAGGTCGGCAGCATCGTGATCGTTGATCCCAAGCTGAAACCGTTGGGCATTTTTACCCTGCGCGACCTGCGTCGCGTGGTGGCTGACGGTGTCGATCTGGCGCAGCCCATCGACTGCCTGATGACGCAAACACCCTTTGATCTGCCACCTGACGCCAGCGCCTTCGATGCGGCGATGGCCATGACGGAGCGGCATATCGCCCACGTCTGCCTGGTTGAGAACGGCCAGCTGTGCGGGGTGATTTCCGAGCGGGACCTGTTCAGCCTGCAGCGGGTCGATCTGGTGCATCTGGCGCGCACCATTCGCCACGCCGGGCGGGTGGAAACCCTGGCAGCGCTACGCAGCGATGTACGCCAGCTGGTCGACAGCATGCTCGCCCACGGCGCCAGCTCGACGCAGATCACCCAGCTGATCACCCTGCTCAACGACCATACTGTCTGCCGGGTAATCGAGCTGACCCTGGAAGACCTGGGCGACCCTGGAGTGCCGTTTACCTGGCTGGTTTTCGGCAGCGAAGGCCGCAGCGAACAGACGCTGCACACCGATCAGGACAACGGCATCCTCTTCGAAGCCGCCGATGCAGCCGAAGCTGCGGCCATTCGCGGCCGCATGCTGCCGCTGGCCCAGGAGATCAATCAGCGCCTGGCGCAGTGCGGCTTTACCCTATGCAAGGGCAACATCATGGCAGGCAACCCCGAGCTGTGCCTGTCACGCCAAGAGTGGTCACGGCGCTTCAGCCGTTTTGTTCAGGAAGCCACGCCGGAGAACCTGCTGGCTTCGAGTATCTATTTCGACCTGCGTGCCGTGTGGGGCGCAACCGAGGGTTGCGATCACCTGCGCGAACACCTGCTGCAGCAGGTGGCCGGCAATAGCCTGTTTCAGCGCATGCTGGCGGAAAACGCCCTGCGCCAGCGACCGCCGGTGGGCATGTTCCGTGACTTTGTGGTCGCTCGCAGCGGTGCTGAGAAGGACACCCTGGACCTGAAAGTGCAGGGCCTGACGCCCTTTGTTGATGGCGCCCGCCTGTTGGCCCTGGCCCATGGCGTGAACGCCTGTAACACTCTGGAGCGCCTGCGCGCGCTGATTCAGCAGGGGGTGATCGAAGCCCAGGATGGCGCAGCCTATGAAGAGGCCTACCACTACATTCAGCAGGCACGTATGCAGCAGCACCAGCTGCAGGCACGCAATGGCCAAGCCTATTCCAACCGCGTCGATCCCGATCACCTCAACCACCTCGACCGGCGCATCCTGCGTGAATCGTTCCGCCAGGCACAGCGCCTGCAGAGCAGCCTGGCGCAGAGGTATCAGTTATGAGCAAGTTCACCTGGTTTACCGGGCAACGACCGGCCCTGACGCAAGCACAACTCACGCGCCGACAGGCACTGGCCGAGACTTGCTACCTCAACGATGGTCCGCTGAACGAGCAGCGCCTAGTGGTGCTGGACCTGGAAACCAGCGGACTGAATATGCGCCGTGATCAAGTCCTGTCTATTGGTGCGGTGGTAATCGACCAGGGCGCCATCGACCTTGGTCAGCAATTCGAATGCACCTTGCTCCGCGAAGGCCACCAGGCCAGCGCCAGCACGCTGATCCATGGCATTGCGCCCAGCGAAATCGCCAATGGCGAGGAGCCCGCCGAAGCCCTGCTGAGCTTTATGGAGTTTGTCGGCGACAGTCCGTTGCTGGCCTTCCACGCCGAGTTCGACCAGCGCATGCTCGCTCGCGCGCTCAAGCAGAGCCTGGGCTACCGCTTGCAGCATGCCTTCTTCGATGTCGCCGAAATCGCCCCGCTGGTCTGCCCCAAGGCAAAACTGCCGCATGCAGGCCTAGACGACTGGACGCAGCATTTCGGCCTGCAAGTGCAACAACGTCACCACGCCAGCGCCGACGCACTGGTGACTGCAGAGCTGGCGCTGATTCTGTTCAGCAAGGCCCGCCAGCAGCAGCTCGACAACCTGCCGGCACTGCTGCAGCAACTCAACAGCCGTCGTCGCCAACGCGCGCATTCGATGTAAGAGCAGCGCCTACAGATCGCGCATCAGCAGGCCATATTCCAGCTGCACCTCAGGTGGCACCGGCAGGTAGAGCACATGGCCGTCGCCCGGCGCGACTGCCACAGCATGGCCCTTGCTGTTTTCCAGCTGTTCGAGGTTAAAGCGCAGATTGCCCTGGGGCGTCATCAGCTCCAGACCATCGCCAACGGCAAAGCGGTTTTTTACCCGCACCTCGGCCAGTTCGCCACGCCGCTCGCCGGTCAGTTCACCGACAAACTGCTGCTGTTCGGACACCGAGCTGCCGCGCTCATAGTTCTGATATTCATCGTGCACATGGCGGCGCAGAAAACCCTCGGTGTAGCCGCGATGGGCCAGGGACTCCAGGGTATTCATCAGGGATTTGTCGAAGGGCCTGCCGGCCACCGCATCATCAATGGCCTTGCGGTACACCTGAGCGGTGCGCGCCACGTAATAGTGGGATTTGGTACGGCCCTCGATCTTCAGCGAATGCACGCCCATCTGCACCAGGCGCTCAACATGCTGCACCGCGCGCAGGTCCTTGGAGTTCATGATGTAGGTACCGTGTTCGTCCTCATAGGCGGCCATCTGCTCGCCAGGGCGACTGGCATCCTCCAGCAGAAACAGCTGCTCGGTGGGCGCACCCACGCCTAAGGTCGGTTCGACAATCTGCACCACCTCGCCCAGATCGTTCTCGCCGGCCGGAGTGGCCTGGTACTGCCAGCGACAGGCATTGGTGCAGCTGCCCTGGTTGGGATCGCGCTTATTGATATAACCCGACAGCAGGCAGCGTCCGGAATAAGCCATGCACAGCGCACCGTGGACAAACACCTCCAGCTCCATGCCCGGCACCTCACTGCGGATCTCGGCGATCTCCTCCAGCGACAGCTCGCGCGACAGAATCACCCGACTCAAGCCCTGCTGTTGCCAGAACCTCACGCTGGCCCAGTTCACCGCATTGGCCTGCACCGAGAGGTGAATCGGCATTTGTGGGAAGTGTTCGCGCACCAGCATGATCAAGCCGGGGTCGGACATGATCAGCGCATCCGGGCCCATCAGTACCACCGGCAGCAGGTCACGCAGAAAGGTCTTCAGCTTGGCATTGTGCGGCGCGATGTTGACCACCACATAGAACTGCTTGCCCTGGACATGCGCCTCGCGGATACCCGCCTCCAGATTGGCGTGGTCGAACTCGTTATTGCGCACCCGCAGGCTGTAACGCGGCTGCCCGGCGTACACCGCATCCGCGCCATAGGCGAAAGCGTAACGCATGTTTTTCAGGGTACCGGCTGGCGAGAGCAGCTCGGGGTAACGCGGAGTCGGTGCCATGGATAAAGCGCTCAGCCAACAGGGCCGGGCACTCTAGCGCGCCGGCGACCGGCGGCTATTGATCTGCATCTATGTCACTGCGGTGTCATGGCATAGCGCAACCACCCATCGCGGCAGCGCATCGGCTGATTGCAGCGCAGGGGGCGGCGCTGTCATCATATGCGAATAATTCTTGATTTGCTTCCTATCTCCTATTGCGAGGTCCGCGTGTCGGCCGGCGATTCCACCCAGCAGCAAGTTGTCGGTCTGTTCTATCGCGATCACCGTGACTGGCTGCTCGGCTGGCTGCGCAAAAGCCTGTACAGCCCGGAACGCGCCGAAGACCTCAGCCAGGACACCTTTGTCCGCCTGCTCGGCCGTAGTGATCTGGATCAGGCACGCGAGCCGCGCGCGCTGCTGACCACCATCGCTAAAGGCCTGCTGATCGATCACTTCCGCCGCAGCGCGTTGGAACGTGCCTACCTCGAAGAACTCGGGCAACAGCAGCAGGACGTGCAACCCAGCGCCGAAGAACAGGCGCTGGCCCTGGACGCGCTGCGCGAGATCGACCGCCTGCTCGGCCAGCTGTCGAGCAACGCCCGCGCGGCCTTTCTGCATAATCGCCTGGATGGCATGGGCCACGCGGAAATAGCCGAGCGCCTCGGCGTTTCCGTATCCCGCGTGCGCCAGTACCTGGCTCAGGGCCTGCGTCAGTGCTATATCGCCCTGTACGGAGCACCGCAATGAGCGCGGTATCGGCGCAGGTCCTGGATGCCGCCATCGAATGGCAACTGTGCCTGGACTCCGGCACGGTCAACGCCGAACAGCAGCACGCGTTCACCGCATGGTTGGCGGCGCATCCCGACCATGCGCGGGTCTGGCAACAACTCAATGGCCTGGATATCCGCCTGGCGTCAGCCGCCGCCGCGCCGGCGCGCCATGCCTTGCTGCACAGTGCGCGCAGCAAAGGTTTGCGTCGTATGGGCAGCACCGTGCTCGGCCTACTGCTGAGCAGCGCGCTGGTGCTCGGCCTGTTGGCGCAGCAACGCCCGCTCGGCGATTACCTGGCCGATGAACACACCGGCCGTGGCGAACAGCGCGAACTGCTGCTCAGCGACCACAGCCTGGTGCGCCTAAACAGCGCCAGCGCCGTGGACATCGAATTCAGCGACAGCCAGCGCGAAGTGCGCCTGCACAGCGGTGAGATCCTGGTGCAAACCGCTCACGGTGATTCGCGACCCTTTGTGGTGCTCACTGAACACGGCAGCCTGCGCGCCCTCGGCACGCGCTTTCTGGTCCGCCGCGAAGGCACCAGCACGCGCCTCACCGTGCTGCAGTCGGCCGTCGCCGCGCACCCGGTCGAAGGCAGCAGCGAGCGGATTATCCAGAGCGGTGAGCAGGTGCTGATGCAACGCCAGCGCCTGGGCAGCGTGCTGCCTGCGCCACTCAGCGCTGCGGCCTGGAGCCACGGCATGTTGGTAGCCGATAACCTGCGCCTGGCCGACCTGCTCGACGCCCTGGGCGAATACCGCAGTGGCTACCTGGGCCTCGACCCAAGCCTGGCCGATCTACGCATCAGCGGCAGTTTCCCCCTGCACGACAGCGACAAGGCCTTGGCCTCCCTGCCTCCTAGTTTGCCCGTGCGTATTGAGCGCCTTGGCAACTGGTGGACCCGCGTCGTACCCGCTGCGCAGTAGGTGTCGCGCTGCGCAGCCGGTTGATACACCAGGGCGTTGGTAAATTATTTTTAACGAGCCCTGTCACTTTTTCATTCTGCTTCGGCAACAGGTCATTGAGATGCATTCCCGCTTAGGAGAGTTTCGTAATGACCCGCGCCATGCCCCTGTTTCGCCCCGGCCTGCTGGCCGCTGCCATCAGCCTTGCCAGCGTCTGCACACCTGCCCTGGCGGATAGCTACCAGCTGCCGGCCGCACCGCTGGCCAGCACCCTGACGCAAATCGCCAGCCAGGCCGGTATCGTGCTGAGCATCGACCCCGCGCTGACCGCCAACAAACAATCAGCCCCGGTGGCAGGTGACTACGACGCCCTCGAAGCCCTGCACCAGGCGCTGCAAGGCAGTGGTTTGCAATTGCAGCAGAACAGCGCCGGCAGCTACAACTTGGCACCCGTGCCGCAAGCAGCGGTGGCGTTGCCGGATGCGACGGTGACCGCCGCGCAGAACGTGGAAAGCGCCTGGGGCCCTGCGCCCGGCTACCTGGCCAATCGCACGGCAACCGGCAGCAAGACCGACACACCGCTGCTGGAAGCACCACGCTCGATCTCGGTGGCCACCCGCGAGCAGATGCAGGATCGCAAGGTGCAGAACCTCGATGACGCTGTGCGCTATATGCCCGGTGTCATTGCCAGCAGTTACGGCAGCGACAGCCGCGCCGACTGGATGAAGATTCGCGGTTTCGAGCCGATCCAGATGCTCGACGGCCTGCCGTTGCCCAAGGGCAGCTACACCATGGCCAAGCTGGAAACCTGGAACCTGGAACGCATCGCCGTACTGCGCGGCCCGGCCTCGGCCGTATATGGCCAGACCCCGCCCGGCGGTCTGGTGGATGCCGTCAGCCGACGCCCGCAGGCCGAAAGCAGCCATGAAGTGCAGGTGCAAGTCGGTAACTACAACCACAAGCAGATCAGCTTCGACAGCACCGGCAAGATCGACGATGAAGGTCGCTTCCTCTACCGCCTCAGCGGTACCGGCCGTGACAGTGGCACCGTTATCGAGCACATGGACGACCAGCGTTTCAACCTCGCGCCCAGCCTGACGTGGAACATTGCCGACGACAGCAAACTGACCTTCCTCGGCCAGTTCAACCGTGACGATACCGGCGGCACCAGCCAGTTCCTGCCACTGCAAGGCACCCGGCTGAGCACCCCAGCCGGCAAGGTCGACTACAACAAGAACCTTGGCGACCCTGATTGGGAGTTCTACGACAAGACGTTCTACGCCCTGGGCTACGCCTTCGAGCACCGCATCAACGACATCTGGCAGTTCAATCAGAACCTGCGCTATAGCAAGCTCGAACTGGATAACCAGATCATCACCGCTGGCGGCTGGGCCACCGCGGTGGCCGATGACGGCGCGGTGGCGCGCGGTGCCAACGTGTACGACGAAAATATCAGCCACTTTGCTGTGGACAACAACTTCCAGGCTGATTTCAAAACGAACGCAATCGGACACACGCTGTTGCTCGGCGTGGATTATCTGCGCGTCAACACCGATTACCGCTGGCTGTACGGTACTGCTCCCAGCAGCAACATCATTCGCCCGATTTACGGCCAGGACTTCAGCGGTGTCGCCTACACGGCTTTTCAGAACTACAACCAGAAGCGCACAAGCACCGGTCTTTATCTGCAGGATCAGATGGCACTCGACGCCTGGCGTCTTACCCTGGGCGGCCGCTGGGACAAACTGGATACCGACTCGGTGTTCTACAACGCCAACGATGCCCAAGACAGCCGTCGCGACAGCCAGTTCAGCGGTAACGCAGCGCTGAGCTACGTGTTCGATTCCGGCTTCACCCCTTACATGTCTTACGCCGAATCCTTCCAGGCCGAAGCGGGTGGCAGTGTGGGCAAAGCATTCCAGCCGAGCACAGGCAAACAGTATGAACTGGGGATCAAGTATCAGCCGCCGGGCAGCGACATGCTGTTCTCCGCTGCGGCTTATGACCTGAAACGGCAGAACATCGTCAGCACCAACACGTTGGGGGCCACCCAGCCCCTGGAGGAAGTGCAAGTTCGTGGTTTCGAGCTGGAAGCGATCGGCAACGTGACCGCAAACTTCACGCTGACCGCCTCTTACACCTACGCCAACAGCAAGATGACCAAAGTCGGTGATCCTCGCGACAAGAACCGCGCGCTGCCGCTGACCCCCGAGCATCAAGCGGCAATCTGGGCCGACTATGACTGGACCGCAGGTCCGCTGGCCGGCTTTGGTGTTGGCTTCGGCGCGCGCTACGTCGGCGCTACCGACAACATTTCTGTCGGCAGCATCGGCTTTGTGCGTGACACATCAGATGGCCATTCCAGCGCTTACACCGTCTACGACGCCGCCGTGCGTTAAGACCTCGGCCACCTCGACAGCAGCCTGAATGGCGCCAGCGTGGCACTTAACGCCAGCAACCTGTTCGACAAGGAATACCTGGCCACCTGCGACGGTTTTTACTGCTATGCCGGCGATCCTCGCCGCGTGACCGCCAGCCTCAACTACGCCTGGTAAGCACCACCGTCGCAACCCTGCGCCGCCATACCGGGCGGCGTAGGCATTTCTGGATATGCCGATGAAAGCCACCACCATCCGCCGCTGGTCTGCCGTGCACACCTGGACCAGCCTGATCTGCACCCTGTTTCTGCTGATGCTGGCCCTCACCGGTTTGCCGCTGATCTTCCACCACGAGCTGGAGCACCTGCTCGGTGAGGCGCCAGAACTGCGCGAGTTGCCCGCCGACACACCACACCTAAGCCTGCAGCAGCTGGTCGAAGCGGCCGAGCGTCATCGGCCGGGGGAAGTGGTGCAGTACTTCGGCTTCGAGGACGACGAGCCCAACGGCGTGGTGGCAATTACCGCCGCCACGGCCGGCACCGAGCCGAATTCCTCGCACACTTTTATGCTCGATGCGCGCAGCGGCGAGGCGGTTGAGATGCCAGCAGCCAACGGCGGCATCCTGATGGTCATTCTGCGTTTGCACGTGGACATGTTCACCGGTTTGCCGGGCAAGCTGCTGCTGGCGTTTATGGGCATGCTGTTCGTGGTCGCGATCATCTCCGGCGTGGTGCTCTACGCACCCTTTATGCGCCGGCTGAAATTCGCCGAAGTGCGCCATGAGAAATCCACCCGCACGCGCTGGCTCGACCTGCACAACCTGATCGGCATCGTCACCCTGACCTGGGCACTGGTGGTGGGCGTGACTGGGGTGATCAGCGCCTGCGCCGACTTGCTGATCAGCGCCTGGCGCACCGAATCCCTGGCCGCGATGGTCGCGCCTTACCGCGACGCGCCGCCGTTAACCGAGCGTGCACCAGTCAATCAGGTGCTGACGATTGCCGCGCAAGCCACGCCGGGTATGCAGCCGGACTTTATCGCCTTCCCCGGCACGCGCTTCTCCAGCGAGCACCACTACAGCGTGTTTATGAAGGGCAATACGCACCTCACCGCGCACCTGTGGACACCGGTGCTGATCGATGCGCGCAGCCTGGACGTCACCGCCATCGGTCAGCGTCCCTGGTACATGGATGCGCTGTCGATGTCGCAACCGCTGCACTTTGGCGACTACGGCGGTATGCCGATGAAAGTGCTCTGGGCGGTGCTGGATGTGCTGACCATCATCGTGCTCGGCAGCGGCCTGTACCTCTGGTGGGTACGCCGGCGAACCCCGGCGACACAACGTGAGCGCGCGGAGGCCCCTGCATGAACTGGCGTCAATCGACCTTCGCCCTGCCGCTGCTGATCGGCCTGCTCAGCGCCATCGGCCTGATCAGTGCACTGCTCGGTGATGGCGGCTGGGATGCCGTGGCCTGGCTGGGCCTCGGGCTACCGGCCGTTCTCGGCTGCTGGCCGTTGCTGCAGCGCAGCGGAATCCGGCGCCCGAAGCCCTTAACGGGGCCAGGGCTAGCCGGTGATTAGCGAGGGCAATTGACGATGCTGCGACCTGCTACTGGCAAACTTGCCGGTAGAGAGCATCCTCTTTAGCGACGACCTTCAACTGATCCAGCAGCGGCTTTTTCTCTGCATCCAAGGGCAGCAGCTCTGCCGTGCTGCAATTGAGCAGATGCGCCTGATGGCTGACATGGTCGATGTGCTGCTTTTCAAAGCGGTACAGGTTAAAAGCGCTGATCACGCCACCCTCGGTTTCCTGGCGCTGCACGCTTTTGCTGTCGAGCACGGTGAACGCCGTGGTCATCGGCCAGTAAAACGTCCAGGGCCGCCAGAACACCTCGCCGTTTTCGCTGGCTACCAACACCGACTCCGCCGGCTGACGCTGCAGCTGGTGCTCGAACCAGGAATACTCGTAGTAAATCTGGTAGCTCAGCATGCCCAAACCGCCAAACGCCGGAATGATCCACTTGGGCAAGCGGTTGCGTGTCAGTTTGCGCAGCAGCATGGCAATACCAGCCGCACCAAGCCCTGACACCACGATGGCAAGTATTGTCCACAACATGTACTGACTCCCGATAATAAAAACTGCCTGGCGCAGTTGATAACGCTGTGCCGCGACGCGCCAGAAGGTGTGCGCCACGGATAGCTGGAAATAAAACGGGCCTCCTAAGGAGGCCCGCTGGTAAGACCCTGATCACATATGATCCGGGTGATTATGCTCAGTGGCTCAATGCGCCACCAGCACCTTTGGGAGTACGTACGCTTTCTACCAGCTCCTGAATCTCATTCGGCGGCGCTTCGGTCGCAAGCGACACGGCGTAGGCAACCGCGAAGTTGATCAGTGCACCCACGGTACCAATGGACAGCGGCGAGATGCCGAACATCCAGTTATCCGGGGTGTTGGCGAAGGTCGCAGTGCCAGGGATGAAGAACCAACCCAGGTACAGGAAGATGTAAACAACGGTGAACACCAGGCCTACCAGCATGCCGGCAATTGCGCCCTTGTCGTTTACCCGCTTGGAGAAGATCCCCATCATCAGCGCAGGGAACAGCGTGGCCGCGGCTATACCGAAAGCCAGCGCCACCACCTGCGCCGCAAAGCCGGGCGGATTGAGCCCCAGCCAGGTGGCCAACAGGATCGCGATGGCCATGGAGATCCGCGCCGCGCGCATTTCGTTCTTCTCGCTGATCTTCGGATTTATCAGCGTCTTGATCAGGTCATGACTCACGGCTGAGGAAATGGCCAGCAGCAAACCGGCAGCCGTCGACAACGCGGCGGCAATTGCACCCGCTGCAATCAGGCCAATAACCCAGCCCGGCAGGTTGGCGATTTCCGGGTTAGCCAGTACCAGAATGTCGTTGTTAACGGTCAACTCATTGCCTTTCCAGCCGCGAGTTTCAGCAGTTGGGGTGAAGGCTGGAGCAGCATCGTTGTACAGCTGGATACGACCGTCAGTATTCTTGTCTTCCCAAGTGATCAGACCGGTTTTCTCCCAGTTCTTCACCCACTCAGGACGCTCTTCATACGCCAGCGCTGGAGCCTCGACACCCTGCGGATAGATGGTGGTCATCAGGTTCAAACGTGCCATGGACGCCACAGCCGGAGCAGTGAGGTACAGCAGAGCGATAAAGATCAGAGTCCAGCCAGCCGACCAACGTGCGTCAGCGACTTTCGGCACGGTGAAGAAGCGAATGATTACGTGAGGCAGACCGGCCGTACCAATCATCAGCGACATGGTGAACAGCACCATGTTCAGCTTGTTGGTGACATCTGCGGTGTAATCAGTAAAGCCCAGACCCGCTACGACTTCATTGAGTTTCTGCAGCAGCGGCACGCCTGACTCAGTGTGCTCGCTGAACATGCCGAACATCGGAATCGGATTGCCCGTCAGTTGCAGGGAGATGAATACCGCAGGAATGGTGTAGGCGATGATCAGTACAACGTACTGAGCAACTTGGGTGTAGGTAATACCCTTCATCCCGCCGAATACCGCGTAACAGAACACCACACCAGCAGCGATCCAGATACCGGTGGAGTTGCTCACTTCGAGGAAGCGCGAGAACGCCACGCCCGCACCGGCCATCTGACCGATCACGTAGGTCACGCAGATAATGATCAGGCAGACCACTGCAGCCAGGCGTGCACCGTTGCTGTAGAAGCGATCACCGATAAAATCTGGCACAGTGAACTTGCCGAATTTGCGCAGGTACGGCGCCAGCAGCATGGCGAGCAGCACATAGCCACCGGTCCAGCCCATCAGGAAAGTTGAGTTGGCATAACCACCGGCAGCGATCAGGCCCGCCATGGAAATAAACGAAGCTGCAGACATCCAGTCAGCTGCAGTTGCCATACCGTTGGTCACGGGATGAACACCACCGCCGGCGACGTAGAATTCCTTGGTCGAGCCGGCACGTGCCCAGACAGCGATGCCGAAGTAGAGCGCGAAGGAAGCGCCCACAAACAGCATATTGATTACAAACTGGCTCATGGATTATTCCTCGACACCGAATTGTTTATCGAGTTTGTTCATTTTCCAGGCGTAGAAGAAAATGATCCCGATAAAGGTGATGATCGAACCTTGCTGGGCGAACCAGAAGCCAAGGTCGGTACCGCCGACAGAAATACCTGCCAGCATCGGTCGAAGAAGTATGGCGAAGCCGTAAGACACCAGGGCCCAGACAATCAGGCTCCAGGTAATCAGCCGAACATTCGCCTTCCAGTACGCTGCAGCGTTAGCTTGATCAGAAGTCATAAACTCCTCCGGTTATTGTTATTCTCATGCACCTTCAAGCTAGCAGCAGGCCACTAGGGCCGACAGATAGACATTGGTATTAGCTGCTTAACAACGCCTTGAGTGCTGTTTTTTATCCAGTAATAACAAGCCGTTAAGCACGCATAAAAAAGCACCGAAGTCGGCGCTAACCCGTGAACCGAGCATCATCACGATTGCGTCCTTGTAACAGCCTCCGTTTAAGCCCTGCCCGGCCAACTTCCACTCGCCGTTACTCAGGCCGCGCCGGCTTAGCGCCAAGCGTAGCCGGCGCACTCGACATACGCTTAGGCGACTGACACTCCGCGTAGGTAAACAACCGGGCAATACGCTGTGCCAGCAAATGCCCGGCGCGCGACTCTTCGCGCAGCCCGATATGCCCGCTCATCGCACATACCACAGACGAAAGAAGCCAAACGCCAGCAGCAGCCCCACCTGGCCCAGCGCAGTGCACAGGCTGAGAAAGGACTGCACTTCAAGGTTCTGTGGTGCGTTGGCCAAGCCAGTCAGGCTCTTCCAAAAGGCTTCTGGCAATAGCGCCAGGCTCAATTGCGCCAGGGGTTGTCCGGTCAACTGCAGGCCTTTGATCAGGTCAAACTGGCCGCAGAACATCAGGCCCAGCAGCACCATAAAGGCCACCACCAACCCCAGGGCGAAACAAGCAGAGAACTGCATCAATAAACGCATCATGTTCAACTCCCACGCAGGTAAAAAGCGGCGCAAGCGGAACCTGCGCCGCAAGGGTTTAGCGATCGCTGACAGGGCTGGCCAATGGCAGG
>C687J35504_10000447_pt1 | contig 29680 bp, 33 predicted proteins | sample RifCSPhighO2_02_FD_35504 | JGI IMG/M metagenome (IMG submission 35504) | reverse complement strand
TTTATTTTGGAGCAATTCAAGCTCTTAGCAAAAATTAACGCGAAGCAAGCTCAATCGTCGCTGAGCTCATACACCCAATGAATTTGGCAATTGCCTCCTTATAAGGATTTCCGTTTAACCACTCGACAATGGAAAAATTTAAATAGCTCAGGGGTTTTGCCGGGTTATGGAGAGAGCGACCTTCCTCATTGACATCATGCTGTGGTTCGTAGTGCTGGTCGGGTTCACATGGACCCTGTTCGGCCTGCAGGGAACCGCGTTCTATGCCCAGCTCGTGCTGTTCACGGGCATCCTCCTCGTTGCTGTGCTGGCGATGATGCTGGTGAATGTGGGCGTGCGCTTCGGCCACCTGTTGTCCGGCTTCGCCGCCGCTCTCGTGCTGCTCAACCTGACGCTCCTCTACTTCCTGAACGACGCGCTGCCCCTGTTCCACTTCGCCGCGATGGTCGCCGCGATGGTGCTCTTCGTCTTCGACATCTTCCTCGTCGGTGGCGCGGCCAGGATGCCCGTGCTGAAGACTTATACCAAGGTCGTGGCCGGCGCAAACTCGAAATATTATCATCTCCCCGACTCGGCCGAGGCCAAGCGCATCAGGAAGAAGCGCGTCTTCAATTCCGTGGACGAGGCCAAGAAGGCGGGATTGAAGCCAGGGCCGTCGTTGAAGTAAGCTCGGCGCTGCTGGCCGGGGGATGGTTCGAAGGCGTAGCCAAGAACCTACGAACGCAGTGAGTATGGCCCCGTCGGGGTGGCCAGAGGACGCGGAGCGTCCGTCAGCAGCCTTTTGAAAATTTTAAAGTTGAGCAAATAATTCTGGTAGAAACCCTTAAAAAGTTGGAAAAATTCCCATAACGAAAACCTGAAAGGTTTTCGGAATTGAAAATTCTGCTGGCCCATTTATAAAGGCAGAATTTTCAATATTTCTGAGTCTGAGTGACAGGCTGCGGATCCCCATTTCTCCGTATCGCCAGCCGTTCCAAAAGCTTTAAAAACAAGGCTCCGGTGGTTTTTCTTTTAAGATGACCTTCAAAGGACGCGACATCATCTCCATCAGGGACTTCTCCAAGGAGGACATATTGAAAGTGCTTGACGTCGCGCAGAAGCTTGAGCGCCGCCCCCAGCCCACGCTGATGAAGGGCGCTGTCATGGGCTCGCTCTTCTTCGAGCCGTCGACCAGGACGCGGCTGAGCTTCACCAGCGCGATGGAAAAGCTCGGCGGCGAGGTGCTCGGCTTCGAGGACGCGGCTGTGACAAGCGTGCAGAAGGGCGAGACGCTCTGGGACACGATCAAGATGGTCAACAATTACGTTGATGTTATCGTCCAGCGCCATCCTGTGGAAGGCGCCGCCAAGCTCGCGGCGAACGCGGCAGATGTGCCCGTAATCAATGCGGGAGACGGCGCCAACCAGCACCCGACGCAGACGCTTCTCGATTTATTCACCATCCAAAAGGAAAAGGGGAAGCTCGACGGCCTCAACATCGGCTTTGTCGGGGATCTGAAGTATGGCCGCACCGTGCACTCGCTCTGCATGGCCATGAGCCATTTCCGGACAAAGCTCTTCTTCGTCGCTCCGGAAGCCCTGCAGATGCCCGAGTATTATCTCGCCGATCTTCAGAAAAAGAAGATCCCCTATGTTGTCACGGCAGACTTGAACAAAGTCGCGCCCCAGCTGGACATCCTCTACATGACGCGCATCCAGAAGGAGCGCTTCCCCGATCCGATAGAATACAATCGGCTCAAGGACAGCTTCCACATCAACCGCCAGCTCCTGAAGATCACGAAAAAGGACGTGCGCATCCTGCATCCCTTGCCGAGAGTGAACGAGATCGCCACTGATCTTGACGACACGCCGAACGCCGCGTACTTCCGGCAGGCGGCCAATGGGGTTCCAATAAGGCAGGCCCTCATCGCGCTCGTGACAGGGAGGGCGGCATGAAAGCCCCGGAACATATGATTCCGGTGCCCGCCATCAAGGAAGGCACGGTCATCGACCATCTCCCAAGCCGGGAAACCCTGAAGGTGATGAAGCTCCTCAACCCCCAGGAATTCGAGCACCCCATCGCCGTCGCCCTCAACCTCGACAGCAAGAAGCTGGGGAAAAAAGGAGTGATCAAGATCAACAACCGGAACCTCACGAAAGAGGAGGTGGAGAAGATCGCCATCCTCGCCCCCAACGCGACCGTGAGCCTCATCAAGAATTACAAGGTGGTGGAGAAGAACCGCGTGCGGGTGCCAAAAAAGATTGGCGGCATCCTCTGCTCCAACCCCAACTGCATCACCAACAAGGAGCCGGTCGAGACCGTCTTCGAGCTTGTCCAGGAGTCGCCCCTGCGCATCCGGTGCCAGTTCTGCGAGCGCATCATGTCCAGGAAGGACATCGCGCTGTAACATGCTCTCCGCGACGCTGTGCGGGGTCAGCCTCGACAACCCGACGATTCTCGCTTCAGGCATCCTCGGCGTGTCTAAACTAGGTGTGGCGCGCATGGGAAGGGAAGGCGCCGGGGCGGTGACGCTGAAAAGCCTGTGCCACGAGGAGCGCAAAGGCCACCCTGCGCCGAACATGTTCGTCATCGACGACGGCATGCTGAACGCTGTCGGCCTGCCGGGACAAGGCATTGACAACGCGGTGAAGGAGTTCGGCCGGCTGGACGACCTGCCCGTGCCTGTCATCGGCAGCATCTTCGGCTATAAGATCGCGGACTTCGGGATTGTGGCTGAAAAGATGGCCTCGCTGAAGCCCGCGATGATCGAGGTCGATGTTTCCTGCCCGCACATGGACTATGATACCCCTTTTTACGCCGATAGTTCTGCGCTCGCTAAAATCACAAAACTGGTGAAGAAAAAGGCGAAGGGCATTCCTGTCAGCCTCAAGCTGTCGCCGAACGTGCCCAACATCGCCGAGCTGGCCCAATCGTGCGAGAAGGCCGGAGCCGACTGCATCACGGCCATCAACACCGCCTCGGCTATGAAGATTGACATTGAAGTGAGGAAGCCCATCCTGGGAAACAAGGTCGGCGGGCTTTCAGGCCCTGCGCTCAAGCCCATCGCGGTGCGCTGCGTCTACGAGATCTTCGGGGCCGTGAAGATCCCCATCATCGGCACTGGCGGTGTGAGCGACGGCAAGGACGCGATCGAGATGATCATGGCTGGCGCGACAGCTGTCGGAATCGGCACGGCGGCCTATTATCGCGGGCCTGAAGTGTTCAGGCGCGTTACTGACGAGATGAAAGCGTGGATGAAGGAGCATGGCGTAAGCGCGCTCGACGAGATCAGGGGGGCGGCGTACAAATGAGCTTGAAGACAGAGCTGCCCAAGATTTTCACGGTGAACCGGGTCGTTGATGAGGCGAAGGGCCACAAGAGCATCTTTCTCTCAGGCGCGCTGGACTGCAAGCCCGGACAATTCGTGATGGTCTGGATTCCTGAAGTCGAGGAAAAGCCGATGGCGGTCTCTGAAGCGGGGCCAGAAGAATTCGGCTTCTGCTATCACACGCTCGGCCCCTTCACGCAAGCCTGCGACAAGCTCAAGCCGGGCGACAAGATCGGCATCCGCGGACCCTACGGCAACGGCTTCAGCGTCCGCGAGCATGCGCTGGTCGTCGGCGGCGGGGTGGGCATGTCGAGCGTCTCCGCGCTGATCGACGCCTTAAAGGATCCTCTCATTATAAACGGCGCCCGGGACAAGGAGCATCTCCTCTATCTGGAGCGCTTCAAGGGAAAGAACATGGCCCTTTGCACGGACGACGGCAGTTTCGGGAAAAAGGGCTTTGCCACCGATGCTTTGCGCGAGGTGTTGAGCGCTCATCCGGAAATCAGGGTTGTGTACACCTGCGGCCCGGAACTCATGATGAAAAAGGTGGTCGACCTGTGCAACGAGCGCAAGATCGACTGCGAAGCCAGCGTCGAGCGCTACATGAAGTGCGGCTTCGGCATCTGCGGAAACTGCCTCATCAATGATCGCATCATCTGCACCGAAGGCCCGGTGTTCTCGGGGTTGAGGCTGGCGGAGATGTCCGAGTTCGGCCAGAGCGCGCGGCTCAAGACAGGAAGGAAAGTGCCGCTCAGCGAATACTATGGATGGAGAGCATGAAGCTGCTTATAACGAATGGACAAGCAGTGCGCAATGCGAAGCTGGAGAGATGCGGTATCTTCTGCGACCGGGGGAAAATTCTGGAGATTGGGGATTTGAAGGGGAAAAAAGCGGACAAAGTGATTGACGCTTCCGGGAAAATCATCCTTCCAGGCCTCATCGACTGCCATGTGCATGCCAGAGAGCCAGGCCAGGCGCACAAGGAGGATTTTTTGACTGCGAGCCAGGCGGCGGTTGCAGGCGGCGTAACCACCTTTCTTGCGATGCCCAACACAAATCCGCCTATCCTAGATTGTGAAACTCTTGAGGAAGAAAGGAATCTCGCCGTTAAATGCCTTGTGAACTACGGATTCTACATGTGCGGAGCGGATAATGTTGCGGAAATCAGAAAAGCGAAAAATATCGCCGGAGTCAAGATCTACCTGGACATCACGACCGGCGATATGAAAGTGGACGACCCGAAGCTCCTTGATAAATTGTTCGCTAGCTATAAACGGATCGCTGTCCACGCAGAAGGATCCAAAGTGGGGGAAAGTATAGCGAGAATCAAGAAGACGAAGAATATGCTCTATCTCTGCCACCTCAGCTCAAAAGAAGAGATGGAGATGATGAGGAAAGAGAAAGACCATCGCATATTCTGCGAGGTCGCTCCCCACCACCTCTTCTTAACCGAAGAAGATGAAAAAAGATTGGGGCCGTTCGGCCGCATGAAGCCCTCGCTGAAATCCAAACAGGATGTTGAGGCGCTGTGGAAGGGAATAGCCGACGGCACCGTTGACACGATCTGCACAGACCATGCCCCGCACACCATCGAGGAGAAAAAAAGCGCCGCCCCGCCCTGGGGCGTGCCGGGGTTGCAGACCCTGTTGCCTCTTCTTCTGGACGCGGTGAATCGCAGAAAATTAAGTCTATCAAAAGTGGCCGAACTCTGCTGCGAAAACCCTGCGAAAATCTTCAAGATCCAAAACAAGGGAAAAATAGAGGAAGGCTATGACGCAGACCTTGTCATGGTCGACATGAACCTCCAAAAAGAAGTGCGGAACAGGGACATGCTCTCGAAGTGCGGCTGGACTCCCTTCGACAGAAAGGTTTTAAAGGGCTGGCCGGTCATCACTGTTGTGGGCGGAAACGTCGTCTATGACGGCGCTGTCCACGATAACCGGGGGAAGGAAGTGACATTCGGATGAAAGGAATAACCAAGATCCTTCTGGAGCTGAAGTCTGTTGACTTGGATACCGTTGAAGGGTTCCTCTACACTTCCGGCAGGAAAGGGCCGATCTACTGCGACAACCGCCTCCTTCTTTCGCATCCAGAGGAAAGGAACGGCATCGTCGAGGCTTTTCTTGGCCTCATCAGGGAGAAGGAGCTTGAGTTTGATGTTGTGGCCGGAGTCGCAACAGGCGCCATTGCCTGGGGCGCAATCATCGCGGACAGGCTGAAGAAGCCCTTTGTGTATGTCCGCGCCTCAGCCAAGGAGCACGGCAAGCAGAACCAGATTGAGGGCGAGCTCGAGGAAGGAAAAAAGGTGCTCGTCATCGAAGACCTCATCAACACCGGCGGCAGTTCGGTTTCGGCGTGCCAGGCAGTGCAGTCTGCGGGCTGCAAAGTGACAGCGTGCCTCGCGATCTTCAGCTACGGCTTCAAGGACGCTGAGAAGAAGTTTTCTGACGCGAAGGTTCCGCTCTTCTGCCTGAGCGATTTCGACGAGCTATTGGCGACAGCGTCCTCGGAAGGGGCGATAACGGAAGAAGAGAAAAAAGAGCTCCTGCGCTGGCATGGGCATCCCGAGGGGTGGGAGCCACGGCAATAATCTCCCGGGACAGGAGCATCATTCCGGCGTGCGACGTGGAGACGCTGGACGAGCTGAAGCGGCTGGTGAAGGCGACGTGCGCCGTCGAGGGTGTCGGCGGCTATAAGATTGGTTTTGACCTTGTGATTCCCTATGGCATGAAGAAGGTGGTTGAGGAGATCCGCGGCCTCACCGATCTCCCGATTATCTACGACCATCAGAAGGCGGGCACGGATATCCCGGACATGGGGAAGAAGTTCATGCGCGCGTGCAGCAAGGTCGACGCGGTCATCATCTTTCCGCAGGCAGGTCCAGTGACAGAAGAGGCCTGGATTCAGGCGGCGCAGAAGGCCAACATGCCCATCATCGTGGGAGGAGAGATGACCCATGCCGGCTTTTTGGAGTCGGAGAAGGGGTTCCTGAAGAATGACATGCCGGAGCGGGTGTACCAGATCGCCGCGAAACTGGGCGTAGCTGACTTTGTCGTCCCGGGCAACAAGCCGGACAAGATCCTCAAATACCGGAAGATGCTGGAGAAGATGGGCGTCAAGCCCGTTTTCTATTCTCCCGGCCTCGTGGCGCAGGGCGGAACGTTGGCAGAGGCCACTGAAGCCGCCGGCAAGTTCTGGCACGCGATTGTCGGCCGCGCCATCTACGAAGCCAAGGACATGGAAAAGGCGGCGAAGGAGCTGGTGAGGGAGCTGCCATAGCTTCAACCCATTTCGAACCCTTCGCCATATATTTATATATCGCAGTTTCTCTTATGGATTGGGTGATACACATGAAGCAACTGATAGGATTCCTGATGCTTGCGCTCTTGATTGCGGGCTGCGCGACCGTGCCTGATTATCGTGATGACCGCATTCCGGCCGAAGACGGCCTGAAGAAGTTCTCTTCTGCGGCCGAGCTGAAGGCCTTCCTGAAAGAGAACCAGGCCACAGCGCCATCGTATTATCGCGGCGGCATGATGCTCGCGGTGGCGGAAGCCGCGCCGATGGGAGCAAAGGACGCTGCGGGAGGCGCAGCTGACTATTCCCAGACCAATGTCCAGGTCGCGGGAGTGGATGAGGCGGATTTCGTCAAGAATGACGGCAAGTATATCTACACGCTCGCTGACAATGTCCTTGTGATTGTTGACGCTTTCCCCGCTGATGATGCTGAAGTGCTGTCGAAAACCGTTATGGATGGTTCTCCCACGAGCCTCTTCCTCAACGATGATAAGGTGGTTGTTTTCACGCTGGTGGACAAGGAATCCTATGTGATCCCGCAATATGGCATCATCCCCGAACCCAGATATGAGCAAGTGACGAAAGCGCTCATCTACGATGTTTCTGATAGGGAGGACCCGGAATTGGAGCAGGAGATTGAGGTTACAGGCCAGTATCGCGAGGCGCGGATGATTGGCGACATCGTATATGTCATCGCGCAGGAGCCGGTCTATTACTATAACAACATCCTGCCCATGCCGGTCGTGAAGGCGGAGATCGGAATCATCAGACCCGATATCTATTACATCGACAACCCCGAAGAGAGCTACGTGTTCCACACGGTCGCCGGGATTGATGTCAACACTGGAGAAGTGGACGCGCAGACCCTGATGCTGGGATGGTCGAACGTAATCTATGTGTCCAAGGACAACCTCTACATCGCCTATCGGAGGAACCTTCCTTACAAGGATTACAGCCAGGAGCGCTTCGATGAGGCCGTGAAGCCATTGCTTCCTGCTGACGTGCGCGCCAAGGTGGAAGCCGCGGACAATTGGGATGAGGTTTCCGAGGCGCTGGATGAGATGTATGCGTCGATGTCCGAGTCGGAGCAGGAAGCGTTCGTCAAGCGCGCCCAGGCCGCCCTGGACGATTTTGACAGGCGGAAGGATATCGAGCAGAGCAAAACTGTGATCCAGAAAGTGGAGCTGGACAACGGCAGGATCAAGCCGCGAGGCCAGGGTCAGGTGCCCGGCACTTTGCTGAACCAGTTTTCCATGGATGAGTTCGAGGGCAACTTGCGCGTCGCAACCACAACCCAGCTCTGGAGGACAGGAGAATCGTTCAACAATGTGTACGTCCTCGACAGCGACATGGATGTCATCGGCGCGCTGGAGAACCTGGCCGAGGATGAGCGTATCTACGCCTCGAGATTCATCGGCGAGCGGCTCTATCTTGTGACGTTCAAGAGGATTGATCCTCTCTTTGTCATCTCGCTTGAGGATCCCAGCGATCCTGAAGTGCTCGGAAAGCTGAAGATTCCCGGCTATTCTGATTACTTGCATCCCCTGGATGAAACGCATCTCATCGGCGTTGGCAAGGAGACCAAGGACAACGAATGGGGCGGGGTTTCCACGCAAGGCGTGAAGGTGGCTGTCTTTGACGTCTCTGACGTTGAGAACCCTACGCAGGTGGACAGCATCGAAATTGGAAGGGCTGGCTCGGATTCCGCAGCGCTCTACGACCACAAGGCCTTCCTCTACGATCCCAATCGCGACCTGCTCGTGTTGCCGGTAAGGGAAGTGCTTGACACCCCAGACTTCGACGGGAAGAGGGGCTACTATCAGCAGGAAGTCTGGCAGGGCGCGTACGTGCTGAACGTCGATGAGGACGGCATCTCGGTGAAGGGCAAGGTGCAGCACTTCAAGGGCCAGGAGGACACGTATCTGTGGTGGGGCTCTCCGCATGAGATCACGAGGAGCATCTACATGGATGACGTGCTCTACACGCTCTCCTCGCGGAAGATCCAGATGAATGATCTAGATACGCTGGAGAAGGTGAATGAAGTGGCCCTGCCGTACAGCACCGAGCCCATGCCCGTCTATTACATAGAGTAGGCCACAACGTTTATAAGGCCTCTTTCCTTCTTTTTCTTCTATGGAAAAAACCTATGACGTGATCATTATCGGCGGCGGGGTCTCGGGCTTCGCAGCAGCCATGTATGCAGGCAGGTTCGAGCTGAAAACTCTTGTGATCGGGGACACTCTTGGTGGAGTGATCATCACGACGAATGAAGTGGCCAATTACCCTGGCTTCAAGATGGTGACTGGCATCGAACTGGCGGACAAGATCCGGGAGCATGCGCTTGAGTACAAGGTGGATGTTGACACCGCCTTCACCACCAAGTGTGAGAAAACAAAGGAAGGCTTCAAAGTCTCTACGTCTGAAAAATCCTATCTGGGAAAGACGGTGATCCTCGCCACAGGCACGAAGTGGAGGAAGCTCAAGGTGCCGGGAGAGGAGGATTTTGCGAACAAGGGTGTGCATTACTGCGCGCTCTGCGACGGCGCCTTCTACAAGGACAAGGTTGTCGCGCTGGTCGGCGGCTCTGACTCCGCCGCGAAGGATGCCCTCGTGCTGACACAGTATGCGAAAAAAGTCTTCATCATCTACCGGGGCAAACAGATCCATCCCGAGCCCATCAATCTCCGAAGGGTGGAGCAGAATAAGAAGATAGAAGTGATAAATGAGACGAACGTGAAGGAGATCAAAGGTGAGAAATTCGTCAATAAGCTCATCCTCGACAAGCCCTACAAGGGCTCCGAGGAGTTTGCGGTTGATGCGGTGTTCATCGCCATCGGCCATGAGCCGCTCAACGAGCTCGCGAAGCAGCTGGGCGTGAAGCTCAACGGGAAAGGCGAGATCATCATCGACCGGCACGGCTTCACGAACGTAGAAGGAGTATATGCGGCCGGCGATATCGTGAACACGGAGTTCAAGCAGGCGATCACCGGCGTGGCTGAGGGCGTCACGGCTTCCTTTAACGCATACAACCATCTCCAGAAGCAAAAGGAAAAGTAAGAGAGATTAGATAGTCACCACCTCTTTAGTCATGATTTCTCTCTTCAGCCCACGGAACCGGATGGAATGGATACTTATCCCAAAAAAGTTAGGGTCGACAGGCCTGTATCCCGGCCGAACTCCGTTAAGTTCAATCCATTTTTCTCCATCATTCGTTTTACACATATACTCCCAGCTAATATAAGCTTGGCGAACGTAAGGTCTTTTCTCATCTATGTGATCTAATAATCCCTCCCTCGTGGAGTCTAAGCTGTATCCAAAACCAATTGAATGGAATCCTGTCCGCAAAAGAAAGGGAACAAGATCCATACCGGCCGAGCCATTAAAAAGTTGAGCTTGGAAGAGGCGAGCGATCTGGGGGTATTTTGGTAAATCAGATAAGGATATATGGGCGCCACAAACCCCCAGCGACAAGCCCTCCCTTTTGAGACGTTTCACTTGGGCGGGGGTGAGGGTGTATTCCAACCCTTCCTCCGCCAATTTTACCGCTCTAATTGGGTTTTTTAGGATAGGTGAATGCGGTAAAAGTATGGGATATTTACCAGCATTATAAAGTACCGCTTCCAGAGTAAAGTGACCGACATGTTTCCAAGTACGATCAGAGACTTTGCCGGGTAGCGCCCCTTCTCCTAGCAGTTGTTCAGCGGACTCGCAACCCTCGTAAAATTTCGCACCCCATTCTCCTTGAGGCAGCAAGTTATACAGGTGCACTTTGGAAGAAGGTTCTGCCTCCAAAGTATCTTGAGGGATGTCTTCCTTGATTTTCAACGCTAGAGACTCAGCAAACGAAACAACCCGGTAGCCCTCGCGATCTAATGTATCCAGGCAATGATCAAAATCACCACCGTAAACAATAACGCTGTTCTTCCCATCGGGAACGACCTGCACGTCCGCGGTTTTCATAACTAAACAGGAATGACTATGACATATATGAATATTTTTACTTATTTTTTCATGATTACCGATAATTTTAAATATAAACAGCAATTAATATGAATATTATGAAGCTCGACAAGAAAGACAGGCGCATCCTCTACGAGCTCGACAGGGACGCCCGGCAGCCGCTCGCGGTAATCGCCAGGAAAGTGGGATTGAGCAGGGAGAGTATTCTCTACCGCGTCCGCCAGTATCTCAAGGAAGGCTTGCTCAGAGGGTATCTTACGGTTGTTGACATGGCCAAGCTCGGCTTTGTCCATTATAAGGTGTTCATCAGATTGCAGAACCTCTCCCAGGACGCGGAAAAGGAGCTGGTGCAGTGGCTGTGCGCGAATCCTTTCGTGACCTGGGTGTCGAGCTGCGATGGAGCTTATTCATTGATTATCGCAGTAAAAGCGAGAAGCGTCGTGGAGCTCAAAGTCATCCTGAGGGAAATCAACAACCGGTATTGGAAGCACTTCAAGGACCAGCACATCACGACCATCGTGAATGCCCGCCATTACCCTCGCAAGTATCTGGTAGGCGCAAAAGAAAGCCGAGAAGTGGGATGGGGCGGGAGCGCTGGAGCGGCAAAGCTCGACGAGTCAGACCTCGCTATCCTCGACGAGCTCTGCAGGAATACGCGTGCCACGGCTGTAGAAATCGCCGCCCTCATCAAGCGGTCTCCTGACCTTGTGCTCCAGCGCATGCGGAGCCTGGAGAAGCAGAAAGTCATCCAGTACTATACGCTCTGGCCTGACGTGAATAAGCTGATAGGCGCTTATTACAAAGTCCTCGTTAAGCTTCACAATATGAATGACGCGAAGGAAAGAGAAATTCAAACTTATTGTAGCCAGCAGCCGCATATTGTGTATATCGTCGGCTCGCTGGGAGACTGGCAACTGGAACTGGATATAGAAGCGCAGGATATCGCTGCCCTGCGTGAAGTGATCAGGGAGTTTACCGCCAAATTCTCTGAAGTAACCTCAGACTACACGGTTTTGAGTGTCTACAACGAGCATAAATTCAGGTTCTTCGAGAAGGCGATATTCTCACAAAAGGCCTGAACCAAACCTTTTTCTACTCTTACAGCTTCCTCCGTTTATGGACATCTATGAGCCCCGGGAAGATTCCTTCCTCCTCGAAAGATGGGCGAAGAAGCTCGCCAAGGGAAGATGCCTTGATATGGGCTGCGGCTCCGGCATCCAGTCGAAGGCGGCTCTGAAAAATTGCAGTGAAGTCATCGGCGTCGACATCAATCCAACTGCGGTTACGTTTTGCCGAAAACACGTACCCGGTGGAAAGTTCTATGTTTCTGACCTCTTCTCCTATTTTGATGAGCAGGAGGAGAAACGGAAGTTTGACACGATCATCTTCAACGCGCCCTACTTGCCGAATGAAGGCCCGGAAGACGCGGCGTTGGACGGCGGAAGGGAAGGATACGAGATAACAGCAAGATTCCTGAAGGAAGCGGCAAGATATTTGGCTCCCGAAGACCCAAAACCCGGTTTTGGGGATTCCGAACGTAGTAAGGAAGGGCAGATCCTCCTGATGTTCTCTTCTCTTACCGGAAAAGGGAAGATAGAAAAAGAAATCAAGAAAAACAAGATGAGGTTTGAAGAGCTCGAAAGGAAGCACATCTTCTTCGAGGACATCTTCTGCTGCAGGGTCACATGGAACTGAAACCATTCGCAAAAGGGAAGCGGGGGCTGGTCTCCCTTGCCAGATACCGAGGAAAAACAATTGTGGTAAAGATAAAGAATCCAAACGCTACGATTGACCGGCTGGCGAATGAGGCGGAGATGCTGAGGAAGGTGAACAGGAAGGGCATCAGCCCGAGATTCTATTTCTTCAAGGAGGGGAAACTCGGGATGGAATATCTGAAAGGCATGGCATTCGAGTCATACGTTAGGAAAGAGGGCAAGAAAAGAATCCAAGATTCCATACGCGATCTTCTGAAACAAATGCATACACTCGATACGCTTGGGATCGTCAAGGAGGAGATGCACCATCCCGTCAAGCATATCCTGATGAAAGGCCACCGCCCGGTGCTGATCGATTTCGAGCGTTCACATTTCTCCGAGAAGCCCCATAATGTTCCCCAATTCCTCCAGTATCTTTCAAGCGGCAGGATGGCTCCTGTGTTCGCTTCAAAAGGCCTTGTATTCGGTCGGAAAACGTGTATCCGCGCCGCGAAGAGATATGCGAGGAAGAGGGATTTCAGCCAGATTCTGAGGGGACTAGGCTTGGTGTGGCCTCATTTTTCTGATAGGCATAATAAAACAACAGGATCAGGCCGAGATGCCTCAGCACTACAAAGAGCCCCGACCAGGCGAGCGCAGATTCTATCTTTTCGAAAAGGAAGATGAGGGTGGTGAAGAGCACCAGAAGATTGGAAACTTCCATCGCATACCAGATTTTCGTCTTCGCGCCGAGTATCGCGAAAAACGGCAAAAGCCAGAGCACGAACTGCGGCGAGAAGACCTTGTTCAGCAGCAAGAAGAGGAGGAGGACAAGCAAGTTCGTGTTTAGGGGATCCTCCTTTCTTCGATTCCAGCAAATATAAAGATAGAAACAGACAAACAGCACAGCCGTCGCGACATTGATGAAGCCGGTGCTCAGCCCGAGCCACTGGGAAAAAACTGCCCAGACCGAGTCGGGATTCGGCTCCCGCGCGCCGTGGAAAAAATAGATGTAAGCCCAATAAGGAAAATTCTTCAGCATGAAGGGGCCATTGACGACGAGAAACGTCGCGCCGAAAACACATCCAAGCTTTATCCAGTCTTTGAACCTTCTTTGGAGAAGATACGGAAGGAGGAACAGCGCCGGATACATCTTCGTCGCGAAGCCCAGGGAAAGAAAAATGGTCGCAAGGATATCCCGCCTCTCCTCAAAAAAATACAGGGCGAGGATGGTGAAGGTAACGGCAATCAGGTCCCAGTTGAAGAAGCTGAACCAGAGCATGCTCGGCGCCAGGGCCCAGAAGAGGAAGAGCTGCTGCTTTCCTGTTCCTCTTCTCTCGGCTAGCTTCCATAAGTAATGCGTGGAAACGAAGGCAAGGGCGAGGTAGAGGAGATAGTGCAGGAAGAAATACGCGCCCTGCCCGAAGCGCGAGAACACGTACATCGCCATCCCGATGATCACCGGATATTCGACGGGCTTGTCGATGTAGGGGATGCCCGGGGCGCTGGCCTTCTCGTACCAGGGCATGACATCGTTGTAGCCGATGTTCCAAGGAACAACTCCCTTGAATGCGAGCAGCTTGATGGCGAAACAGAAGGTGACAGCGAGGAACACGGCGATGAAGAGAAGCGTGCGCTTTTTCATGCGCCTCCCGATCCCGGCAAGTATAAAAAGATAGCGCATTCAGAAAAGGCATGGATTTTGACGAGAAGGTCTGGGCGCTGTGCAGGCGGATCCCAAGAGGAAAAGTCACGACATACAAGGAGATCGCCCTCGCCCTGGGAACAAAGGCATATAGAAGAGTGGGGCAAGCCTTGAAGAGAAATCCGGACGCGCCCCATGCCCCATGCCACCGCGTCGTCGCTTCTGACGGCTCGTTGGGCGGCTACTGCGGGAAGATGAACTCCTGGAAGAAGATTGCATTGCTCAGGAAGGAAGGCGTTGAAGTGAGGAAAGGAAAAATAGAGGAATTCGAAAAAAAGACAGTTATCTCTTTTTCTTCTTCGTCTTCTTGAGCTCCCGCTCCAGTTTCAGCTCGTCAAGGAGCTCCTTGTAGCGGTTCCTGATCGTGACTTCTGTCACCCCAGCAACGTCAGCCACTTCGCGCTGTGTTCTCTTTTCCCCATGAATCAGGGCGGAGACATAAAGAGCTGCGGAAGCGATTCCCGTCGGCCCTCTTCCTGATGTAAGCTCAATTTTCTGCGCCTGTTCGAGGATTTCGATGGCCTTCGACTGCGTCTCTGCGGAAAGCTTCAGGGCAGAAGCAAAGCGCGCGATGTAATCAGCGGGATTCGAAGGCAGGATCGTAAGCCCGAGTTCCCTCGTCACAAAGCGATAGGTTCTCCCGATTTCCTTCTTCTCGATGCCGGAAGCCTCAGATAACTCGTCTAGAGTTCTGGGCACCTCATGCCTTCTGCAGGCAGCATACAAAGCTCCTGCGACGACGCTTTCCATGCTCCTTCCGCGCACGAGTCCTCTTTGCACCGCCAGCGTGTAGATTCTGGCGGCTTCCTCTTCCACTGATTTAGGAAGCTTCAGGAAAGAAGATACTCTTTTCAGTTCAGCCAGCGCCAGCTTCAGGTTCCTTTCAATCGCAGTGGAAATTCTGTACTGCCATTTCCTCAGCCGGAAGAACTTGTTGCGCTCCCCGCCCTCGAGCTTGAAGAGATCGGATTTCTGGCCGACTTCGGTGCCGAGACCCTGATCATATTGCGTGAAGGTCATGGGCGCGCCTGTCCTGCGCCTCGTTTCCCCTTCAGAAGAGTCGAATTCGCGCCATTCCTGGGTGAAATCTATCATCTTGTCTTCCAAAACCAAGCCACAGTCGCGGCAGATGATTTCCCCTTTCTCGCGGTTCCAGAAGAGGTTGATTCCTCCGCATTCCGGGCACTTCTTGACCATTTCAGACATCGTGTTCGCCTCAGATTGAAGAACGTCCCCCAACGCTCCTCGCTATTCGAGTAGCTAAATCCTTATATAGGGGGAATTCGAGGTTATATATAAAGCTTCCTATGGTTGTCGAGGAGAAGACAAGGTTCTAGGTGCGGGACGCAGAAAGGCTTTTCCATTCGGGCGCCAAGTCCACAGGCTCAGGTTCCGGCCCCCCCCAATGCTGCCTGCGATAGCAGACTTCAAGGGGGCGGCGCGTCGCGAATTGGCGCAGGGCGTCTTGCAGAGGGAGGCGCTCATCCGCCGCGCGCGGGATCCACAGCTCGATATCGCCGCTCCCCTTCATGAGATACGCTCTCTGCTGTTCCAGGTGCCCGGCATGCGCAGGATGCACCGGACTGCCGTGCTCGATTAAGAAGGGGAGCGCGTACTCGAGGGAGCGCGTGCGCACGTCCGGCTCCGCGTAGACGAACGACATGCGGCTCAGCTCGCCGCGCAGAGGATTGCGCGCGAGCGGGCGCGGAGGGCCGAGGAGCAACACACGGTCAATGGCCACCGCATAAACTTTGTTGTGATGCTTTGTGTCCCCTGAGATAACATAAACGTGCGCGGAATCGTTGCGGTGGATCTGCTTGTCGGGGTTGTAGACGATGACTTGCAGACGGTTTGCCTGGACCGGGCAGTTTGGGATCTCTGCGATATCAAGCGAGCCGTAAAGATCCACCTGGCCGCGGCGATCCGCGCGGCTGCCGGCCAAATCCAAGCCGCGCAAAAAGAGGACCCTGCCGACCAAGCCGTGGTGCTCTTGCGATGGCGCTGACATGGTGGATGGGGGTGTGCGCGGATTTTTAAAACCTCACGATGAAAGCCGCATCAGCGAAACCGAGAAAAACTTTAGCGGACCCAGAAAAGGCGTCAAGGAAGTGGAAGTTCAGTCATGGGCCTGAGCGACGCTGATTTCAAGCGGCGAGCTGCAGGCATAGCGCTCCAGCGCTTGCTGCAACGATAATTCAGGCAGGATTTGGGAAGCTAGCCGCACGGTGAGGGGAATGCCCAGCATCTCCTGGCACCTTCTCCAGTGGCCTGCCTCAGTGCCGTTGACAGCGCGGCCGTGCTCCAGGAGATAGCGGATAGCGTCATGTGCCCCCATCAAGCGCGCTTCCGGACTGGCGGCAAGCAGGGCCATGCGCTCGAGCGCGTCATGCGCCGGCGGCCGGCTGAGATCTGCGCGGGTGCCGACATAGACGACGCGATCGACTGGCAACGCGTAGAGGACGCGGAACCTGTCGTTGCCCTGATAGACAACCACCACCTGGCCTTTCCAATGGTCAGGGAGCGCCTCCCCCACATTCCGGACAGAAAGGGTGAACTCCCTCGTCCGGTAGACAAGGTCTCTCCTTCGTTCGCGGAACCCGCTCCTAATGCTCCTCGCGTCTTTGACTTCCAGAACCTTTCCGACATCAGGGCCGCGCTCTATCCATGGAAAGTCCATAGCCTGGGAAAACGCTTTCAGATTTAAAAAATCCTCAGGAAGCCATCCAAAACATTTATATATTAGTATACACTTTTGTATACTTCAAATTTCCGGTGAAATCATGAGGAAAATCTGCATCATCAACCAGAAGGGCGGAGTGGGCAAGACAACGACGGCAGTCAACCTCGCTGCAGGGCTTTCAAGGATGGACAAAAAGGTTCTCCTCATCGACATGGATCCCCAGGGTCATGTCTCGACAAGTTTGGGCAATATGAAAGAAGCCAAAGACATGTATGATTTGCTCGTCGAGAACGCGAAGATCGAGGAGTGCATCCGACCGCTGGGCCAAAATCTCGACGCGATCTTCAGCCGCGACACGCTCACGAAAGCAGACATGGTGCTCACCCGGAAGGAGAACAGCCAGTACGTGCTCCAGGAAAAGTTCAAGCGCTTCAAGGGATATGATTATGTCATTGTGGACGCGTCTCCCTCATTGAGCATCCTCAACCAGAACGCTTTGATATTTTGCGACGAGGCCTTTATTCCGGTGACGACAGATCCACTGGGATATGACGCGCTGAAGAAAATCATCGGCGTCATCCTCGGCATCAACAAAGCGTTTGGCTCGGAGACGAAGATCACGAAGATCATCCCCACCTTGCACGACAAGAGAAGCCGGGTGTGCAGGGAATATCTCGACAAGATGCGCAACGAGTTCTATGACATCCTCGCCGAACCCATCCGCATCAACTCCAAGCTGAGAGAAGCGCCCAAGCACGGCAGGAGCATCTTCAATTACGACCCCAAAAGCCGCGGCGCGAAAGATTACATGCAGCTCGTGCGCGCGGTGCTGAACGACGAATCCCGCCCAAAGTCCCTTGACGCGGAGCAAATGGCTGCCGCGGTCACGGCTTGATTCTTTTTCCAAAAAGTATAAATGCAACCTCTCCTTTTTCCTCTGCAGGGTTATAGTCACCGCCAAAGTGAGGAGATGGAAGGGTTCTGTAGGAATCATTATCCCGCAAGAAGCCCTTGAGGAAGAAGATCTTCAGATCGGCGACCGAGCAATAATTCGCGTCATCTCCGTGCAAAAGAAAAACGGCTTCGGGATGTTCAAAGGAATGAACCTGCCGCCCTACCAGCGCGAACATGACGACAGGGGTTTCTAGTTCTCGCAAAACTTATAAACGCCCTGCAAACCAAGCCTGCCATGGACAAGAAAGCTGACAAAGGAATCACCGTCAAGAAATCCGAAGACATGCCAGAATGGTATGGGCAGGCTGTGACGAAAGGGCAGCTCGCTGATTATTCTCCGGTGCGCGGCACGATGATCATCCGGCCCTATGGCTACGCGATGTGGGAATCCATCCAGCAGTATTTCAATGGGCAGATCAGGAAACTTGGGGTGAGGAACGCGTATTTCCCGCTCTTCATCCCGGAAAGCTTCTTCAAGAAGGAAGCCCAGCACGCGCAAGGCTTTGCCCCTGAAGTCGCGTGGGTCGAAAATAAAGACGAAAACTCGCAGGAAAGGCTGGCGATCCGGCCGACGTCAGAAACGATTATCTACGACGCGTATTCAAGATGGATCCGGAGCCACCGCGATCTGCCTTTGAGGTTGAACCAATGGTGCAACATCGTGCGCTGGGAAGTCAAGGACGTGAAATTATTTTTGCGATCAAGGGAGTTCCTCTGGCAGGAGGGCCACTGCGCCTATGCTACGGAAGCGGAGTGCCAGAAGGAGACGCGTATATTCTTGGACGAATATGAAAAGCTTTGCAATGACTTGCTTGCCATCCCCGTTGTCAAGGGCTCCAAGTCAGAGCGGGAAACGTTCGCCGGCGCGAAGGAGAGCACAACAGTTGAAGCCTTCATGCCGGACGGGAAATTCCTGCAGTGCGGCACCAGCCACAATCTCGGCCAGGGCTTCGCAAGGAGCTTTGGAATCTCATTCCTGGGAGAGGATGAGAAGAGCCACCATCCCTGGCAGAACAGCTGGGGCTTCTCCACGAGATTGATTGGCGCTGTGGTGATGCAGCACGGCGACGACAAGGGCCTGGTGATGCCGCCGAACATCGCTCCTACGCAAATCGTCATTGTCCCCATCTTGTTTGAGAAGACAAGAGCGTCCACGCTCGAAGCAGCTCAGAAGGCGGCTGAATGGCTCAAGGAGTTCAGGGTAGAGATAGATTCGAGAGACGAGTACTCCGCCGGCTGGAAATTCAATGACTGGGAGATGAAGGGAGTTCCTCTGCGAATTGAGGTCGGCCCGAAGGACATCGAGAACAAGCGAGTTGTGATGGTGAGAAGGGACACGGGGGAGAAGATCACAGCAAAGTATAATGAGATTGCCAGTAAGACGAAAGAGCTGCTCGAAGACATCCAAAACAACCTGTTCACCAAGGCGAAGGAGAACCTGAAGAAGGCGCTCGTTGAAGTTGACACCTGGCCTGAATTCATGAAAGCTGTAGATAACAAGAAAGCCATCTTCGCTCCCTTCTGCGGTGGGGTGGCCTGCGAGGACGAAATAAAGGAAAAGACGAAAGGCGCCAACAGCCGCTGCCGGCCCTTCGACCAGAAGAACCCGAAGAAGAACTGCGTCCACTGCGGCAAGCCCGCGCACGCATATTATTATTTCGGGAAGTGCTACTGATAGTGCCAAATAGGAAAACTGATAAAGAATGGCCTCTGAAGAATCTGTATGAAAAAGCATGACAGAGAACGATTGGCGAAAGAATTCCGGGAAATGAGAGCAAGAACCATTAAAGTACCCCAAGAAGAAATAGACAGAGAAATCCATGCTTATCGGAAAGAGCGTTGTGATCTGAACTCCAAATAGCTCCAGACGACCCAAGTAATTATTTTCTATATAGAAAATAATCCTCTAATCACTCCAAGATGAGTGCGAGATTTTATATAGAGGGCGCCGACTTGAAGCCGCAAGGTGATTCCGCACAAGAAGTACATGCAGGTAGCTGCCAGGCTTGCCGAGAAGGGAGGCCGCGCTGTCGCTCCGAACCCTAAGGTTGGCTGCATCATCGTCAAACGCGGCCAGATTATTGGAAGGGGCTGGCACAAGGAGTTCGGCGGCCCGCACGCTGAGCAGATGGCGCTGGAGGAGGCGGCTCACAAAGCTCGGGACGCGATCATGTATGTCACTCTGGAGCCCTGCTCGCATTGGGGCAAGACTCCACCCTGCACCGAACTGATCGTGAAGGCCGGGGTGCATGAAGTGGTGATTGGCTCGAAAGACCCGAATCCTGAGATCAAGGGCTATGACATCCTGAAGCTGCGCGGCTTGAAAACCCGCATCGGCGTTTTAAAGGAAACTTGCGACAAGTTCAACGAGCCCTATTTCAAGTATATCACAACAAAGCTTCCCTTTGTCACACTTAAGGCAGGCATGACGCTTGATGGCAAGATCGCAACCGCGCGCGGAAAGTCAAAGTACATCACTTCACAGGAGAGCCTGAAGCGCGCGCACCAGCTTCGCGCTGAGATTGGAGTTGTCATGGTGGGCATCACGACCGTGCTCAAGGACAATCCTCTTCTTGACGCTCGTCTCGTCAAGGGCCAGGATACCATAAAGCTCATTGTTGATTCCAAACTCAAGATTCCCCCAAGAGCCAAGGTGCTGGCGAATCCCGAAACGGTCATCATCGCTCACACAAAGAGAGCACCCAAGGGAAAGCAGAAGCAGTTGCTCCAGAAAGGAGTCCGCCTCATCTCCACCCCGGGCCCGAAAGTGCAGCTCAGGCGGCTCATGAAAGCCATGGCTGACTCCGGCCACATCAACATCCTGCTTGAGGGCGGCTCTGATCTGAACGCCGCGATGATCAAGGACAAATTGGTTGACAAGATGATGCTCTTCACCTCTCCCAAAATCCTCGGCGGCGATGCGTTGAGTGTCGTCGGCAAACTGGATATAAAAGATCTCGGCAAGGCCATCCAGCTCAACAAGGTGACGACGGAGAAGGTGGGGAAGGATATTCTCGTGCAGGGGTATTTGTAATCTTAGTTTACACTTTATATTCCTTATACCAAAAATTTATAAACTCCGTTTGAGAGCGAAGTCTCATCAACTCCCTTTTGTTGCCGAACCTGTAATGGTTTGGCAACGAAAGGCCTTTTCTCTATCAAAAAGTGGCTATAGGCGGGGGGACAACTTTGTAGCATGACCCAAAAGAAAAGAGTGTATGCATACTTCGATGGAAGTAATTTCTACCATTTATGCAAGAAGAACTATGGAATCAAAAATGTAGACATTCTTCAACTTTGCAACCTGACAATCAATCAGCTGACAGAAGAGATATTAAAAATAAAGTATTTTAATTCTCCGGTATCTCAACAAGCCAATCTCATTGTGTCCAGAATTCAGCAAAGATTCTTTGCGAAAATAAGCAGATTGCCGTTTGTTGAAGTAATTCTCGGGAAGTTGGTGGAAAGGCCGTTAAACAACATCCATATCAACTGCCCAATATGCAAGCATCAAATGGCGGAAACCCTTAATTGCCCAAAGTGCGGTACGCCGCAAAGGATTGTGGACTGCAAGAAGACTTCAGAGAAAGGGGTTGATGTAAACATCGCTATAACTATGCTGCTTGATGGGATAGAAAATAAATATGACCAAGTCTTGCTTTTCAGTAGCGATGCGGATTTTTCACCAGCTATAAAATACATTAAAAAGATCGGAAAAGAAGTGGTGTATTGCCGTTTTCCACAACCCATCACTAGCGAGCTGCTCCAGGTTTGTTCAGAAGTGAGAGTGATCCCCAAAGAAGATAGAGAAAACTCCCCTCTTGGTCCCTTTTAGGTTACTTGCTATACATTCTGCTACTTGGCTTAGCTTAATCCATAGCCGGGAGCTTGCGCAAAAGATACTGCGCATACCAGAAGTGCTTGCCATAGAACAGATTCTCAGGAGTGAAATCTGGGGAAAGCTCGCTAAAAATACGCAACAGCTCTTCTCTGCTGTAATAATTCTTCACAATCGCGTGTTCGCTGCCGTCGTCAAGTTTCCGAAGCTTGTAGGTGTTAACGTCGTCCGCTTTCCGCACGAGTTTTCCGCCGGAGGACGGGTCAAAGTTGTTGTCAGCCAGAAAAACAGGAGCTCCTTCTTTTAAGACTCGGTGGAACTCATTGAAAAATTCAACGAGCCGTTCTTTAGGAACGTGGGAAAGCCAGAAGTTGGCCATGCCGCCTGAAAATGAGGTATCCGCAAAAGAAAGATGATACGCGTCTTCGGTCTTAAATTCCACCGGGCAACGATAGGTCTTGGACTTAGCGACAGCTAACGTCTCCTCCACCGCGTCTGTGGCGGTGATTGTAGAGGCGATTTCAGAGAGGGACTGCGTCCAATACCCGGTTCCTGCGGCCACCTCCAAAACGTCCGCCCCGGTTAATGCTGTCTTGAGCGCCTCGGCGATTTTCCGCTGTTCTTCTAGGCGAACAGGGTCGTCGCGATGGTAAATGCGCTCGTACTCCAGCGCCCGCTTCCGGTAGTAGTCCTCCACGCGGCTTGCAAGGAGTGGAATGTTAATAAATTTGCCGATGGCCAGCCTACTCTTCCCTAAGTATCGCCACCGCCAGCTTTTTAAAGCTCCCGGGATTCAGCACGGCGATGGTTCAACGCGCGCTGAAAGATCTGAAGGATGGCCGGTTCGTTATCATTGTGGACGACGAGGGCCGCGAGAATGAGGGCGATCTCGTCATGGCCGCGCAATTCTGCTCTCCTGAGAAAGTGAACTTCATGCTGAAGCACGCGAAGGGCCTCATCTGTGTTCCCATCACGGAAAAGCGCGCCAAGCAGCTCCTGCTCCCGAGGATGGTGCCTGACTCGCAGAACACGGAAGTGACGCAATGCAAGTTCACCGTCTCTGTCGACTTCAAAAAAGGCACCACTACCGGCATCAGCGCCAAGGACAGGAGCGCCACGATCCAAGCGTTGTCTCATCTGAAGTCAAAGTCGGATGATTTCTCCCGTCCCGGCCATGTCTTCCCTCTGGTCGCCGAAGAAGGCGGGGTGCTCAAGCGTGACGGCCACACGGAAGCGGTCATTGATTTGCTGAAACTCGCTTCGCTGAAGGAGATTGGTGTGCTCTGCGAGATCCTGAACGAGGAAGGAAATGCCGCAGCAAGGGGGGAGCTTGAGCTCTTCGCGAAAAGCTACGGCTTCTCAATCCTCTCCATCAAAGACCTCATCGCATTCCGGAGGGAGCATGAGTAAGACCGCGATTATTCTAGGAAACCGTTATCCGGGAGCGCTTTTGGAAGATTATGAGCAGAAAATCGTCAAAACTGTGTATGGCAATGTCCTGCTGTATGTCAAAGGCAAGAGCGTCATCCTCCTCCGCCACGCGAAAGGGAATATTCCTCCGCACCGCGTCAACCATAAAGCGAACATCTGCGCGCTGAACGTGGAAGGGGTGGAGAAAGTGTTTGCGTTTGATTCTGTTGCGTCGCTGAACCCAAAATTGAGGCCGGGCTCCGTCGTGCTTGTGACTGATTATGTCAAAAACCACCAGCTAATCTCATTTCATTCGATTCTCCCTTTGGGATAAAGCTGGTGGCGTGTTTGCACGCCATTTGACGAGCGGGTGGTTTTTGAGCATGCTCGGAAATCGCTCGCTTACCCTACGCTGAAGCGGTATGGCTTGCGCTTCGGCGATTTCCGACATGTCAATTTCTCAGACGAAAGCTTTTCTGACATGGAATTCAGGAAAATCGCTCCAGGCTTTTCTCAGTCGCTGCAAAAAGAGATTTTAGGGGCTGGAAAAAAAGTGAAGGTTGCAATAAGAAAGGGGGTCTATGTCCAGATCAAAGGCCCGAGACTGCAAACGAGCGCCGAGACCAAAGTCCTCAAAGGGTGGGGTAATATAGTAGGCATGGCGCTCGGGACAGGCCACGCTCGCAAGGGAGATCGGATTGCCCTATGCTTGTGTTTGTGGGGTAGAGCCGGTAAAAAGCCTCGCCAAAATGGAGAGGCTGGCCCGGCTTTTGCTCAAGGCATGAATCGGCATCTTTAAATGAACCTCCGTTTTTCTGTGGAGCATGTACCAGCTCAAGCGGCTTCCGGAGGATTTTGTCGTCAGGGAAGTGATGCCCCTCTCCCCCAATCCAAAGGGAAAGTTTGCGTATGCGCTTCTCAGGAAAAAGAACTGGTCGACGCCGGATGCGCTCACGGCGATCGCGAAGGCGCTGGATCTTCCGCGCGACAAGGTGAAGGCCGCCGGCATGAAAGACAGGAGCGGCATCTCAGAGCAATATGTCTCTGTCCTGGGCGCTAGGAAGGAACAGCTTGAGAAACTGGATATTCGCGACCTGAAGCTTGCTTTTGTTGGCTACGGCGATGAACCTTTGGGACTGGCGCAACATGAAGCCAACGCGTTTGAAATTGTTGTCAGAAATCTGGACAAGCCGCTCAAACTTATCTCGTGGCTCTGCAATTACTATGACAGCCAGCGCTTTGGCGGAATCAGGCCGAACACGCATCTCATTGGTGAAGCGCTATTGAAAAGAGATTTTGAGGGGGCAATGAGGCTGCTCTTGACGGGAGTCTATCCTTCCGAACCGAAAGGCCATGCTGCCGCCAGGAAATACCTTTCCCGGAAATGGGGAAAGTGGTTCGTCTCCGACATTCCAGTTGTTCTCAGGACAGAGCGCGCTGTCGTGAAGCACCTCCTCGACAATCCCGGTGATTATCCGGGCGCGTTCTGGCAGATTCCCCGGCAAATCTCGACGCTCTACATTCACGCATATCAATCCTTCCTCTTCAACGAAATCCTGGCGGCATATGTAGCTAAGATTGGAAAAGAGGCCTGGTCTAAAGGCATCACCGGAGAATTGCCGCTCGTCGACAGGGAGCTTCCAGCCAAGATTCCGCTTGTCGGCTATGATTACGACCCAAAGAAAGACCAGGTTGCTGAAATCACGAGAACAATATTGGAGAAACACCGATTGAATCCAAGGATATTCGAATTCGGGGAGCTTCCCTTCCTCAGTTCCCGCACGATTTACCGTCCGGCGACCATCAAGCTGAATCTAAAATTATCAGACTCTCAGGAAGACATGTTGAATCCGGGCAAGCTGATGCAGACCGTTTCCTTCACGTTGCCGAAAGGGAGCTATGCGACGCTGGTGATTGAGGCGATGTATCGGCTGTCGAAGAAGGAGCAGTAAGCTTATTAAATCTCATCTATTCTGGCCTTTGGTATGGATTATCGACAGAAGATCGAGCAGCTCATCCGCAAGCACGTGCCGGAAGGCGACATCCAGCTCACCGTGCCGCCGGACTCAATGGGAGACTTCGCCCTGCCTTGCTTTCCCTTCGCAAAGGTGTTGAAGAAGAGCCCGCTCCAGATTGCAGAAGAGTTACAGAAGAAGCTCAAGGCCGACTTCATCGAAAAGACCGAAGTCAAGGGCGGGTATCTTAACATCTTCGTGAGCAGGCAGGATTTTGTCCAGGACATCCTCAAGAAAGTCCTGAAGGAAGGCAAAGAGTTTGGCAGGGGCAAGCCGGAAAAGACGAGGGTCATGGTCGAGTTCTCGCAGGCCAACACGCATAAAGCCTTCCACGTCGGCCACATCCGCGGCACAAGCCTGGGAGAGAGCCTTGCGAGAATCCTCGAATTTGGAGGAAAGCATGTCGTCCGCGTCAACTATCAGGGCGACACCGGCATGCATGTCGCGAAATGGCTGTGGTGCTATCAGAAGTTCCATCCGAAGGCGGCAATCAAGAAGGATGAGGCCTGGTTCGCCTCCATTTATGTCGAGGCCGTGAAAAAATTGGCTGAGCATCCGGAATTCGAGCCGGATGTGGAAGAGCTCAACCGGAAGCTCGACGTGAGGGACAAGAGCATCCTTGAGATCTGGCAGAAGACGAGAAAAACGTGCCTGGAATCTTTAGAATCCATTTACACAGAACTCAACACGCGCTTCGACCATTATTTCTTCGAGTCTGAGATGGAGGAGCCAGCGAAGAAGATCTCGCGCGAGCTCGCGGAAAAAGGCATCGCCGAAATCTCGGACGGCGCGACGATCATTCGGCTCGACAAATACAATCTCGGCGTCTGGGTTCTCTTGCGAAAGGATGGCACCGTCCTCTACTCATCGAAGGACATCGCCTTGGCCCAGGAGAAGTTCACCACGCACAAGATTGATGTTTCCGTCTATGTTGTGGGCAAGGAGCAGGAGATGCACATCATGCAGCTTTTCAAAACCTTAGAGCTGATGGGCTTCAAGCAGGCGAAGGACTGCGTGTATGTGCCTGTGAGCCTCGTGAAGCTGCCCGCAGGAAGGATGAGCTCCAGGACAGGAGAGAACATCCTCTACTCCGAGTTCAAGAATGAGTTAATTGAAGAGGCTTCGCAGGAAGTGAAGAAGAGGTTCAAGGTGAGCGAGGAAGAGGCCGACAAAAGAGCGCTCGCCATCGCTGTCGCGGCCATGAAATATGCCATGCTCAAGCAGCACCCGAACAAGGAAATCATCTTCAGGAAGGAAGAATCGATGCGTTTCGAAGGCGACACCGGCCCCTATCTCCTGTATTCTTACGCGAGAGCCGCGTCCATCCTGAGAAAGGCCGCGAAGCCCGGGAAGCTGGTGATGCCCGCCCTGCATGAGAAGGAAATTGCGCTCTCAAAATGCATTGGCGAGTTCCCGGAGAAAGTTGGCCAGGCAGCCCGGCAGATGTGTCCCTCCATCCTCGCCAATTACGCGTACACCCTTGCCCAGGTCTTTAACGAGTTCTACACGGAGTGCAAAGTCATCGGCGCCAAGGAAGAGCCCTTCCGCCTCGCGCTTGTTGAGGCATTTAAGATGATCCTGGGAAGCTCCTTGAATCTGCTTGGGATTGAAGTGCTTGAAGAGATGTAGTCAGAACTCAGCGCCGCACATCGGGCAGAACGGGTCGTCCTCTTCCGGCTCGTATCCGCACTCCTTGCAGGCTTTTTTCATGGCTTTTTCGCAGACGGGAATATATTTAAACCTATCGCCGCTTCATCGTTCATGCTTCGGCAATTGAGGAAGGACTTGCGCGCGTCCGCCAGCGCGGAGAAAGCGAAAGTCCTGGCGCGGTTCTTCAAGACAGGAAAAGGGGAGTATGGGGAAGGCGATGTCTTTCTCGGGGTCATGGTTCCCGAAACAAGAAAAGTCGCTAAAAAATATGCTGGACTCCCGCTGAACAGCATCAACGAACTCTTGAAGAGCGAAATTCATGAAGAGCGCCTCGCTTCCCTCCTGATTCTCGTTGAAAAATACAAGGAATCTCAAGATAAGGTGATGCGATTCTACTTAAGGAACGCGAAGCATGTCAACAACTGGGACTTGGTTGACCTCTCAGCGCCCAATATTCTCGGAGCGTATCTCTTGGAAAACAAAAAAGAGAGAAAAATCTTAGATACACTCGCGAAATCAGGAAACCTCTGGGAAAGAAGGATCGCTATTGTCGCTACATACGCCTTAATAAGGAACCAGGAATACGAAGAAACGTTCAACATCGCTGAAATATTGTTGAAAGACAGGCACGATCTCATCCATAAGGCCGTCGGCTGGATGCTCAGGGAAGTCGGGAAAAGAGATGAGAAAGCTGAAGAGGCCTTTCTCAAGAAGCATTACAAGGTGATGCCGAAGACAATGCTAAGATATGCGATCGAAAGGTTCAGTGAAAAAAAGAGAAAAGAGTATCTTATAAATAGCACTAAAGCTTATTAAGCCATCTGCATTCTCGACGGCAATATGACACAAGAAAGAAGCCTCGCGTTGGGGGAAGGAGAACATGCCCTCATGCCAAGAAACGCCTCTCCGTTAGAGGCAATGCATCCTGATGGGCTTGTTGCCAAAATCTCTGGAGAAGACGCGCCCCAGTATCACGTCGCGACACAAGAAGGGAACCTGAGAGCCAGCCGCATGGTTGTGGGGAGGTTTGGCCTCGTGGGATATATTGAGTTTAATCCCTATGGAGATAGCGAGGGGCGGATTCATCTCGATGCCTACCTTTTAGTTCCCGATACACTTTGGGCTGCATTAGGGAGTGTAACGGGCTTCCAAGAGCTTTTCAAAGCAAGACATTTAAACCCAATAGAGGGAGGTGGACCCTACCCTCTCGAACTGGGAAACCAGGGGGGGAGCTATCAATCCTGGTATTTCTGCGATATCGCGCTTCCCGGCTCAATTCCAGAAGATGTTGAAGACTCTTTACAACATCTCATAAAGAAGATGATAACCTTCGAAAGGGAGTTGGACGTTATGGGGGCAAGACCTCCAAACAAAACAGCGCTTCCACGCTTGTCAAATTCAGCACCAAATTCACCTCTCTAATTCTGTGCTAAGGTTTAAATAGCTCCAAACGATAAGCCCCCCATGATTCCGGAACTCGCGTTGCTGCTGGTGCTGATCGCGCTCTCATTCTTTTTCTCCTTGTCAGAGACCGCCATCGTCGCGTGCTCGCGCTTCAAGATCAAGTATTTTGTCCAGCAGCACCGCCCGGGAAGCAAGACCCTGGAGAAGCTGAAGGACAACCTGCATCGCACGGTCTCGGCCCTGCTCATAGCCAATAATGTCGTGAATCTTGCCGCTGCCGCGTACGTCACGACGCTCACGCTGAAGCAGTTCGGCGACGCGTATGTCGCGATTGCCACCGGCATCCTCACCTTTGTCCTCGTGCTCATCGCGGAAGTAGTCCCAAAAAGCGTCGCGATCGCCTACCCGGGAACGATCGCCCTCACCGTCGCTCCCATAGTCTATGTGCTGAGGCTCGCGCTCTCCCCCATCGTTTTTGTCTTCGACTTCATCGTGCAGAACGTCTTCCGCTTCAAACCGGTGCCGCCGCAGATCACAGAAGAAGAGGTGAGGAGCATCATCGATCTCGCGAAGGAAGAGGGCGGCATCGACGTAGAGGAGAAGGAGATGATCCATCGCATCTTCAAGTTTGATGACACCGAAGTGGATGACATCAAAGTGCCGCGCATGGACATGGTGACGCTGGATTCCAGGAAGAAGCTCAGGGACGCGCTCGACCTGGTGAAGAAGAAGGGCCACGCGCGCATCCCCATCAGCGGAGGAAGCAAAGATAAGATTGTGGGCATCTTCTATTACAAGGACGCGGCAGAACAAGTACGGCTCCTAGATCTTGATGTTCCTATTACGAAGCTCATGCGGCCCGCGATCTTCGTGCCTGAAACAAAAAAGCTCAATGAGATGCTGAAGCTCTTCCAGAAGCAGAAGCAGCACATGGCCATCATCGTGGACGAGCACGGCGGCGTCTCTGGAGTCGTCACGCTCGAGGACTGCGTAGAGGAGCTCGTCGGCGACATCTCGGACGAGAGCGAACCCGTTGAGCCGCTAATTGTGAGGAGGAGCCAGCGCAGCTGGCGCATCCTCGGCAAGGCTCCTATTGGTGAAGTGAACCGCAGGCTCCGCATCCAGCTCCCCGTAGAAAAAGGCTATGACACGCTGTCGGGTTTCCTACTCCATTCCCTTGGAGCCATCCCGCAGCAGGACTCCGAAGTAGACTTGAATGGAGTGAAGTTCAAGATCGGCAAGGTCGAGGGCAACCGGATTCTGGAAGTGGCGGTGAGAAAATGAAAGAGCTCAGAAAGATAGTTTACCTGTATGTAGCACGATCTCGGCTCGCTGAATTAATTGAAGCTGGAATCGCCAATGAAGACCGGCTGAAAGAAAATGAAAAAGAAATCTTCGCAATTCTTCCTATCTTAAAGAAAGGCGTTATGGATCCTGGTTTCCTCTCAGCCTTAAAGAAAGTCATAGAAGAATTAAAAGAGGAAGAAAGGGCTTTGCTGACAGAACCGCATGCCGATGAAATGGTAAATGCTTTCCTCTTTGATATGAAGCGAAATGGGATAGTGGATAGTGAAGAGGTAAAGAGATTCAAAGAAAAGTTTTCTCAAGAAGGGATTGAAATCTATATCTGAGGGAAAAGCCCCATTTGAGCAACCTTTATATATTCCCCCACACTTCTCGAAACCTTCGCTATCACTAGCGATTCTAGCGCCGCAAGGCGCGTGAAAGAAATGGCAAACGTATATGATGTTGACGCGGGCAGGCTC
>C687J35504_10000443_pt1 | contig 29956 bp, 27 predicted proteins | sample RifCSPhighO2_02_FD_35504 | JGI IMG/M metagenome (IMG submission 35504) | reverse complement strand
TCGTGGTGCGGTAGACGGAGGGCTTCGGTTTGCTCATGCATCCCAGCTACCACGCTGGATTCACAGAGTGAATCCTCCATCCCATTTGCGCAACAAAGCCCGATGTCCCTACCGTGTTGATTTCCACTGAGAAGTGACCCGGGTAGGCGCATAATTTCCATTGAGATTTGACCCATGTGACCCTCCCCCGAGCGAAGAGCGAGGGGGTCAAAGGAGTGATCGACATGGGACTACTTAACGTGATCCGGAAGCTACGCCTGCGTCAGGGTTTGGCGATACGGGAGATCGAGCGCCGCACCGGTCTTCGCTAAACCCCTTCAACCGCTCCAACATCGCGTCGATCTCGAACTTGGCGGAGATGAAGTCGTCCAGCGCTTCGGCGTTGTTGTTGGTCTGTCGGGTTCTGGCGCTCATGATGGCGTCCTGTCGGCTTGTTCGCGATGCGAAGGTGCATCGGGTCTGCAGACAGCATCGCTCTGACACGAAGATTGATCAACGGAATAACAGGCAATATCATCGCTTTGATGACATCGGGGGCAGCCATGGACGGCATGAGCGAGCGCGAATATTCCTGCCATTCCGGCCTGTCGCGAGGGGCGATCCAGAACGCCAAACCTGGCGGTTGGCTGGTGTTTTATACCGATGGTTCGATCAATGCGGCTGCATCCGACGCGCGCCGGGTAGAAATGACCGATCCCGACCAGCAACGCCGCTCACTTGGTGGTGATGCGGCAATTCCGACTGGCGGCGGCGGTGGATCAGACAGCTACCTCAAGGCCCGCACCGCCCTGACCGTCTATCAGGCACAGGAGCGCCAGTTGGCGATCCAGAAGAAAAAGGGCATGCTGGTGGATCCCGCCCGGGCCGAAGATCTGGTGTTTCGTGCGGCTCGCCAAGAGCGTGATGGCTGGGTCACCTGGCCGGCCCGTGTTGCGACAATGATGGCGGCGCAGGTGGCTGAAGAGGAGGAATAGGCATCGGGCACGCCGGTGACAATCAACGGCGGGATCATGCAGCGCGTCTTGGAACGCCATGTAAGCATACAGCTGGAGGGCCATGCATTTCGGCCTGCGCGGGCTATACCGTTGCCTCACTCCGCTGCGCACTAAGGATCGGGAAGGGCAATGGGTCGTGCAGCGCGGGACGATAGGCCCAAAGGAAGATGCACCAGCCCAACATCCACAGCGCAGCACTTGCCACCACCGGGTCGGGCCAGTTCTGGGGAACGAATGGGGTCAGGACGCGCAGCAACGCGGCCAGCCAAACGACCGCGAACGCCACGACAAGACCCCGCCCCGCAATCAACCTGCCGCCCTGCCGCGCCATCGCCGCCCGACCCGCGATCGCCAGGATCATCGAGCCCATTGCGCCCATGGTCAGCCCATGCGTTGCTGCAGCCAAGGGCAGAGCCTGTGGGCGCAGCATCGCTGTGCCCATCAGGATCAAGCCCACAGGCAGCCAGAGCCAGGCCAGATGCAGCATCAACAATGCCGGATAATGCCGCGTGTGCAGAGTCTGCCAGCCAATCAGCCGCAGGCCGTGCAAGACGCCCGCCAAAACCAGCCACGTCCCCGCAGCTGTGGTTTGCCCGACCAGAGCCATGCCCCCACCCAATGCCGTTGCTATCACTGCGCCAAATGACAACAGCCTGTTGTCATGAAAGTTCCGGCCGGGTGCCGTGGTTTGCAGCCAACTGCGGGTGAAGGCGGGAATGGCGCGCCCACCGATGATGCTGATCAGAACCGCAAACAGCAGGACCATAGCCAAGGGGTCGAACACCATATCGCGCCACCCAAGCGTATCTGCCAACAGGACTGCATCGCCCAGCGCCAGCCCGACAAGGGCACCGACCAGCCACAGCCGCCGCCAGACCCGTGCCGCGATCAGCTTTCGAGTAAGGATCAGGCCCAGCGCGGCAAAATAGGCCAGCGCCAGTGTCAGGACCAGCCCGAACGGCAGGCTTTCGGCCAAGGGCAGCGCAAGCCGCGCCAAAAGCCACAGCAGCGTCAGCGCGCGCACGCCTTGCGGGCCAACCCGGCCTGCCGCCCCTGTCCAGCTTGGGAGCGCGGTCAGCAGATAGCCGCCCACCGCCGCGCCGCCCATCCCGAACAGAAGTTCGTGCAGGTGCCAGCGCAGCGGATCAGCCCCGAGCCCGCCCGGCCAAAGCCAGACCGCAGGCGCAAGCAGCGCCGCAAGCCCGGCGCACAGGAACAGCGGGAGGTGAGCCGCCCGCCACAGCGGATGGCTTAACGGCAACATTCAGGCATGTGCAGGCTCGAACCGGGCGAACAGCACGTTGTTTTCCAGATGCATGTGCGTCACCAGATCTTCGGAAAACTTGCGCAGCCCGGTGTAAAGCGCAGTCCACGAGCCGCAGGCGCCTTCGGGCAGCCGCAGGCCGTGGGCAGCATGTTCGACCCCCGCCAGCAGCCGGGCGGTGTCGTCATGTTCATGCCGCATTTGCGCGATCGGATGCACGATCATCGGATTTCCGCCCTGCAGCATCAGAGGAAACAGCACTTGCTCTTCTTTCTGCATATGCGAGTCCAAATCGTCGTTCAGCGCAATCAGCGCCTCGGTCAGGCCAAGCGGAGCATCTTCATGGTCGCCATGCACCCGTTCCACCTTTTGCGCCAATGGGATCAGCCATTCCAGCTCGGCGCGGTGGGTTTCGTGATAGCGGCTGAGGATGTGGTCAATGAGCGCAGGGGTGGGTTCTGGCGCGTCGCGGCCAGCCGCATCGGCCAAGGCCTGCAGGTCGGCCAGCAGGGCATCAGGCAGAACACCTGCGCGCGTCGCCGCCTCGGACAGCGCGATATTGCCGCCGCAGCAGAAGTTGATGCCTTTGCGGCGGAACAGTTCCGCGGCACCGGGCAGATCGGCGGCAATCGCGGTTACGGTCGTTTCGGGGGAAAGTCTGGTCATGGCAGTCTCCGGTCAAGGGGTGGCCCAGGCGGTGGCCTGAGCCGGTGCAAGCCGCAGCAGATCGACCGCGCGAGCAGCGATCTGAGCGGCAATTTCCAGCGTGGTTTGCGGGCGAAGATAGAAGGCGGGCACCGGCGGAAGGATGGTGCCGCCCATTTCGGTGACAGCCAGCATGTTGCGCAGATGTGCCAGCGTCAGCGGTGCCTCGCGCGCCAGCAGGATCAGCGGACGGCGTTCCTTCAACTGAACCCCGGCGGCGCGGGTCAGCAGGTTGTCGTCCAGACCATGCGCGATGGCGGCAAGGCTGCGCATCGAACAGGGTGCCACGATCATCCCCGCCACCGGATACGACCCCGAGGCAATGGCGTCCCCCAGATCGTGGATGCCATGCCGGCGGGTGGCAAGGGCCTCAAGTTCCGCCTGCGCGTCTGGTCCGATTTCCAGCGCCAGCGTGCGCTCGGCCATGGGCGAAAGCGTCAGGTCAATCTCGACGCCGATGCGTGCCAACAGCCGCGCGCATTCCAGCGCCAAAATCGCACCGGATGCACCCGACACCCCAAGGATCACCCGCGCGCTCATCGCGTACCCGGCAAATGGCGGGCCAGAAGATCGGCGGCAAAGGCCTCGTCTTTCGGATCAAGCGCCATCACCTGCCCCCAATCGCGGGTGGTTTCCGCGCCGATCTTGGTGGTGGCATCAATGCCAATCTTGCCGGCCAAGCCTTCGCGCGGACTGGCGAAATCGAGATAGTCCATCGGGGTGCTGTCCAGCACCATCACATCACGGGCCGGGTCCATCCGCGTGGCCAGCGCCCAAGCGATGTCGTCCCAGTTGCGCGCGTTGATGTCGGCATCGACCACGATCACCATCTTGGTATAGCTGAACTGCGCCAGCATTCCCCACAGCGCCAGCATCACCCGCCGCGCCTGCCCCGGATAGCGCTTGTCGATGCTGACCACCGCAATGCGGTAAGAACAGGCGGCGGGCGGCAGCCACAGATCGCGGACCTCGGGGATCTGCGCGCGGATCACCGGCAGGGCCAGATCATTGAACACCTCGCCGATCACCGAAGGCTCATCCGGCGGACGTCCGGTGACGGTGGTCAGATAGAGCGGATCGCGGCGGTGGGTGATGGCGGATATCCGCATCACCGGGAAAGACTCCATGGCATTGTAATAGCCGGTATGGTCGCCAAATGGCCCCTCGGGCGCGGTGTCACCTGGATGCACCCAACCCTCCAGCATGATCTCGGCATTGGCGGGCACTAGAAGCGGCACGGTTCGGGCGGGCACCAGTTCGGCCCGCGCGCCGCGCAAGACCCCGGAAAAAGTGATCTCGGATACGGTTTCGGGCAAGGGAAGGGCCGCAGACAGCAGCGTTGCCGGATCAGCGCCCAAAGCAATCGCCACCGGCATCGGTTGGCCCGCGCGCGCCCAGGTGCGGGCATGCGCCGCGCCGCCTCGATGCGCCAACCAACGCAGGATCAGCCGGTCCGGCCCCAAGACCTGCGCGCGATAGACGCCCAGATTATAGCGCGCCACCTGTTTGGCCTCACTGTCGAAAGGCCGCGTGACCACAACGGGCCAAGTGATCAAGGGCCCGGCGTCACCTGGCCACGGCGTTTGCACTGGCAGCTGGGTCACGTCGGTGGCAGCGGTCACTTCTTGCACTGGCGCGCGCCGTGCAATGTGCGGACGCGTCAGCAAGGCGGCGCGCAGCATGGGCCAGCGTGAAAAGGCGTCGCGCATCCCCTCGACCGGGGCTGGGCTGCGCAACGACGCCAGAAATTCGCCAAACTCAGGGATCTGATAGCGCGCCAAGCCAAGCCCGGCTGCAACCCGGTCTGGCGTGCCGAACAGATTGGCCGCCACCGGCATCGCCGCGCGCGTGCCATCGGCCTGCAACGCGGCATCAAATCGCAGGATCGGCCCACCACGCCGCAGGGCCGCAACCTGTACGGCCGTCATGGCGTGGCGCAGCGACACAGGCTCGGGAACGCGCAGCAGATCCCCCTTCGATTCGGCCCATGCCAGAAATGCACGCAAATCAGCAAAGACGGGCAGGGAACGGATCATGGCCTCCATCAGTGGCGCAGGTCCACCTGAATCGGCCAGTATCAGGCTTGGAGAGGGGCCGACTTGATCAAGATCAAGTCGCGGCATCCGATCTGGCCCTAGTCTGCACTAACCGCCTTGGCCGAGGACAAGATGACCAACCTGACATTGCCGCACCTGCCGCGGCCTTTAGCACTGGCTGCAAAGGCATTGCCGCTTGCGCCGCTTTCCCTGTTGCTGACCAGGCTGGCGCGACAGTTGATGCGGCGCCATCCCGGCCTGCAGCGACGGCTCGGTGAGCATGCCCGGTGCCGCTTTCTTCTGGATCTGACGGACCTGCCGTTCCTTCTGCTGCTGGAACCCGGCGGGGCAACACCACGGGTGTCGGCGATTTCGCGCCTGCGCCCGCCCGCCCATGACACGCGCATTGCGGGTCTGACATCGGCCTTTCTGGGAATGCTGCACGGCAGTCTGGATGGCGACGCGCTGTTTTTCTCGCGCGATCTGGTGATCGAGGGTGACACGGCGGCTGGCCTCGCGCTGCGCAATGCGATTGACGACGCCGAGTTGGATCTGGCCGCCGAGTTGAGTGTCATGCTCAAACCGTTTGCCCCGTTGCTGGCGTGGACGCTGCCGTCGGTCGAACGTCTCAGCGGACTAGCCCTGCACCGCATGGACCGCCCCACCGGAGCACCGCTGTAATGGAACTGGTTTGTCCGGCAGGCACTCCCGCCGCCCTGCGTGCCGCCGTCGAGGCCGGGGCGCAGACCGTCTATTGCGGCTTTGCCGATGAAACCAACGCCCGCAATTTCCCCGGCCTGAACTTTGACCGCGACGAAATGGCCGCAGGCGTCGCCTTTGCCCATGGTCGTGGGGCAAAGGTGCTGGTCGCCATCAACACCTTTCCCCATGCCGGGGCCGAGGCCATGTGGCACCGCGCCATTGCCGATGCCGAAACCTTGGGGGCAGATGCGGTGATTTTGGCCGATATCGGCCTGCTGGCCCATGCCGCCACGCATCACCCTGATCTGCGCCGCCACCTTTCGGTGCAGGCCGCCGCTGCCAATCCCGATGTGATCAACTTTTATGCCGAAACCTTCGGCGTCAAACGCGTCGTGCTGCCCCGTGTGCTGACCGTCGATGAAATCGCCGCGATCAACCGCGAGATTGACGTGGAAACCGAGGTGTTTGTGTTTGGCGGGCTGTGCGTGATGGCCGAGGGGCGTTGCTCGCTGTCGTCCTATGCCACCGGCAAATCGCCGAATATGAACGGCGTCTGCTCGCCCGCCAGCCATGTTGACTATGCCGAAGAACCGGGCGGGCTGACGGCGCGGTTGGGCGGCTTCACCATCCACCGCACTGCCAAGGGCCAGCCCGCGCCCTACCCGACCCTGTGCAAGGGCTGTTTCACCTCTGGTAATCAGACCGGGCATGTCTTTGAAGACCCGGTCAGCCTGGATGCCACCCACCTGATCCCTGCCCTTGCCCGCGCCGGGGTGACGGCACTGAAAATCGAGGGCCGTCAGCGCAGCCGCGCCTATGTGGCTGAGGTGGTGCGGAGTTTTCGCGCCGCAATCGAGGCGCAGGCCGCCGGTCGCCCGATGCCCGAAGCAGCACTTGCAAAGCTGAGCGAAGGTCAGGCCGCCACCACCGGCGCCTATGCCAAGACGTGGAGATAGCAATGGACCTGACCGTTGGCCCCAATCATTTCTTCTGGGACGCCGCCACTGTGCGCGTTTTTTATCAAGGCCTTGCCGCAGCCCCGGTGTCTCGCGTGGTGTTGGGCGAAGTGGTGTGTTCCAAGCGCCTGCCATTCTGGCAAGACGAAATCGCCACTGCGGTCGAGGTTTTGCTTGCCGCCGGCAAAGACGTGGCGATCACCAGCCTCGCATTGGTCACCCTGAAACGCGAACGCAAGGCCACCGCCGCGCTGGCAGAAATCGGCTTGCCGATCGAGGTGAATGATCTGACCGCGCTGCACGCGCTGCCACCCGGTCAGCCGTTCTGGGTCGGCCCGCTGATCAACGTCTATAACGAAGGCACCTTGCGCTGGCTGGCGGCACGCGGGGCGGTGCGGGTGTGCCTGCCGCCCGAGCTTCCGCTGGATTCCATTGCCGTTCTGGCCCGACTTGGCCACGATCTAGGTGTTGCAGTGGAGGTCTGGGGCCATGGCCGCCTGCCGCTGGCGCTTTCCGGGCGCTGCTATCATGCGCGGCTACACGACCATGCCAAGGACAGCTGCCAGTTTGTTTGCGGGTTGGACCCGGATGGCCGTGATGTGGAAACGCTGGACGGTCAGAAATTTCTGACGGTGAACGGCGTGCAGACCCTGAGCCAAAGCACCGCCAGCATGGCCTGGCAGATCGAGGTGTTGCGTGAGGCGGGCGTTATTGCGCTGCGGATTTCGCCGCAAAGTGTGGATTTTGCCGAAATTTGTGACGCCTATGCCGACCGTATCGCAGGCAAGCTGACTGCCGCCGAATTGGCTGCCACCTTAGTCCCGAAAGTCCCCGGCGGTCGGCTGTCGGATGGCTTTGTGCGTGGCCCGGCGGGCGCGCATTGGTCGGGCACCGCGACAGAAGGAAACCGTCATGGCCTGTGACACCGAAACGCTGCGCCGGATCGTCAACAACCCCACGCTCAGCCCGGCCCAGAAGGCCCGCGCCTTGTCCCTTGAGGCGGAAAACGCCCTGCCCTATCCGCCGCTGGACGCGGAAACCCAAGCGGCGCTAGATGCTCGGGTGATCTGCGACATGTATGAAGGCCATGCGCCCCACAAACCGCGCTATGTGCTGCCCGATTATACAATGGTACTGGCGCGCGGCAGCGACTGGCTGGAACTGCCCGCTCCGCAAACGCTGGAAGAGGCGATCAATACTCTGATGATCGCCTATCACCATGTGCCTTCGGTCACCGGCATGCCGGTCTTTATTGGCCAGCTGGACGACCTGCTGCTGCCGTTTTGCGACGGGGTTTCGGACGACACCCTTTACCGACAGATCAAACTTTTCTGGCGCTATATCGACCGTGTGTTGCCCGATGCCTTCCTGCACGCCAACATCGGTCCGTCTGACAACCGCGTCGCCCGCACCATTTTGCGCGTTGATGCCGAGTTGGGCCAGATCGCGCCCAACCTGACCTTTCGCTATGATCCTGCGATCAGTTCCGAGGCGATCCTGGCGCAGGCGATTGGCAATATCACCACCTGCTCCAAGCCGCATATCGCCAACCATCCGCTGCACAGTTCTGCGTTCGACGCGCGCGGCTATGGCATTGTCAGTTGCTACAACGCGCTGCCGCTGGCAGGCGGGGCCTCGACGCTGACGCGGGTCAACCTGCTGGAGGTCGCCAAACGCGCGACGGATGTGGATGACTTTCTGGCCAGCACCCTGCCGCGCTATGTCGATCTGAATTTCCGGCTGGCACAGGCGCGGATTGATTATCTTTATGACCAATCCGGGTTTTTCGACAGTTTCCTCGTCACCGAAGGCTGGATCGACGCTTCCCGCTTCACCGCGATGTTTGGCATCTTTGCCATGGCCGAAGCGGTCGAGCATCTGCTGGCCAAAGCCGGCACACCGGCACGCTATGGCCGCGATCCGCGGACGAATGCACTGGGCTATGCCATTTCGGCAAGGTTGGCGGAACTGGTCGCGGCGCAGCCTATGCGCCACGTCTGGCGCGACCGCGCGATGCTGCATGCGCAGGCGGGGCTGTCCACCGATACCGGCCTGACCCCCGGCGTGCGCATTCCCTATGGCCATGAACCCGATCCGGTCAGCCATGTGCAGGCCCTCGCTCCGCATCACCAATACTATGCCTCGGGGATCTCAGAAATCCTGACGCTGGACGAAACCGTCAAGGCCAATCCGGCGGCGGTGCTGGATCTGTGCAAGGGTGCCTTCGCCTGTGGGTTGCGCGAGTTTACCGCCAATGTCGGCGGCAATGATCTGGTGCGGGTGACCGGCTATATGATCCGGCTCTCGGACGTGGCGCGCTACAATGCCGACAAGGGCGCGCGCACCAACACCACCGCGCTGGGTGCCGAGGCGGAAAAGCTGACTGCAATTCTGGCCCGCAAACCAAGGGTGGTCGCGCATGAACTTGCCGCTGGCGCGGATCAGTAAAATCCTGCCATGGTCTTGCGTCGATGGGCCGGGCAACCGGATGGTGCTGTTTATGCAGGGCTGCAACTTTGCTTGTGCCGCCTGCCACAACCCGCACACCATCGGTCAATGCAATGATTGCGGCGACTGCATTCCGGCCTGCCCGACCGCAGCTCTGACCATGGTGGCCGGGCGGGTTGTGTTCGATCCAAGCCTTTGCACCCAGTGCGATGATTGCCTGAAAGCCTGCCCGATCAGCGCCAGTCCGATGGCGCTGCCCTATGCCGTTGCCGATATTCTGACGTTGTTGCACCAGAATCGCGCGTTTTTGTCGGGCATTACCGTCTCGGGTGGCGAGCCGACGCTGCAAAGCGGCTTTGTCCGCGCCCTGTTTGCCGCCATTCACGCTGACCCCGCCTTGACCGGCCTGACCTGCTTTATTGACAGCAACGGCCACCTTGGCGCGCAGGGCTGGGCTGCGTTGCTGCCGGTAACCGATGGCGTGATGCTGGATATCAAGGCCTTTGAGCCCGCGCTGCACTTTGCCATGACCGGGCGCAGCAATGCCCGCAGCCTGTCCAGCGCCAGGATCGCCCATGCGGCGGGCAAACTTTACGAACTGCGCTATCTGATGATCCCGGATCAGACCGATAGCGACGCCGAGATCAGGCAGCTCATCCGGTTCTGTCAAGACCTTGGCGGCCCGCTGCGGATCAGGTTGAACGCCTTTCACCGCCAAGGCACGGCGGGTGCCGCGCAGAATTGGCCGTCAATACCCCGAAGCCGGGTCGAAGCCGTGGGCGAACGATTGGGTTCGGAAGGCCTGGGGCCGGTGATCTTGCCGACGGTGTGGCTATGAGGATCAACAATGAACCAGCCTCTGGCCTGAATTTGGCAAAAGTGCCGCACCGCGATGGAGCCTTGCTATGAATGACGAAACCGCCTGCCCGGTGCGACCTGCTCTGCGCGATCTGCCGCCGAAACCTGAGCCTCGGCAGGAAAAGGTCTCGCTTCTGGGTTATCTGCGGCTGTTTCGCCGCGATATTCTGTCGGCGCAACCGGCGCGGCTCTACCGTGCCTGGATGGCCGAGTTTCGCACGCCGTTCTTCCGGTCATACCTTTGCAACGATCCGCAGCTTGTTGATCTGGTGCTGAAACGGCGGCCGATGGATTTCCCGAAATCCGACCGCATCCGCGAGGGGCTGAAACCGCTGTTGCGCGAGTCTGTCTTCATCACCAATGGCGCCACCTGGGAACGCCAGCGCCGCATCATCGACCCGGCCTTCGAAGGCGGGCGCCTGCGCGAGGTGTTTCCGGCGATGTGGGACGCGGCCGTGGCCGCCTGCGCCCGATTGCAGGCGGTGGCTGATGGCCGCCCGGTCGAGATCGAAGCGGAAACCAGCCATCTGGCCGCCGATGTTATCTTTCGCACCCTGTTTTCGATTCCGATCGAGAATGAGACTGCTGCGGCGGTGTTCAAGACCTTCCGCGCCCATCAACAGGCGCGGCCCCTGGTGAATATCGGCGCGCTGCTGCCGTTGCCGAAGTGGTTTCCCCGCTTTCATTCGCGCCGCACCAAGGCCACGGCGCAAACCATCCGGGGCCTGATTGAACAGTTGACCACCGAGCGCGCCGCGCTGATCCGTGCGGGCAGCGCTCCCGACGATCTGGCCACCAAGATCATGACCACCGCCGACCCCGAAACCGGGCAGGTGTTTTCCAAGGCCGAAATGGTCGATCAGGTGGCGATCTTCTTTCTGGCCGGGCATGAAACCTCGGCTTCGGCGCTGGGCTGGGCACTGTACTTGCTGGCGCTTTATCCCGACTGGCAAGACAAGGTCGCAGACGAGGCGCTGGAAGCCTTTGACCCTGAGAAGATCTATTTCTCGACCCTGTCGAAACTGCCCGTCACCCGCGCCGTTTTCCGCGAGACGATGCGGCTTTACCCGCCCGTGCCGATGTTCGTGCGCGAGGCGCGCTGCCCCGAAACCTTCCGCGACCGCGAACTTCCCAAGGGCGCGCAGGTGATCATCAGCCCCTGGCACCTGCACCGCCACGAACGGATCTGGGACGACCCCGACGCGTTTCAGCCCGACCGCTTTGATACGCCCAATGGCCGCGCCGGACTGCGCTCGGCCTATATCCCGTTCTCGGCGGGCGCGCGGGTGTGCCCCGGCAGTGCCTTTGCCATGGCCGAAGGCACTTTGCTGCTGGCAATGCTGGTGCGCGCCTTCAAACTGGAACGCGTGGTGGGGGCCGATCCGGTTCCGGCAGCGCATCTGACCGTGCGGGCGAAAGACGGCATCTGGCTGCGTCTGACCCCGCGCAATCCCCCACTTGAACAGGACAAGGTGGAAAGATGAGCACCGCAACCCGCCCCGCTGGCCGCAAACCGCTGCGCGCCGCCCCTTTTTGGATCACCCTCAGCTTTGCGCCACTGGTCGTTCTGGCCGTGATGCAAGGCGGCTGGACGATCCTTTTGATCCCGTTCTACGGCTGGGTTCTGATGACCCTGCTGGACAGCCTGCTTGGCCCCGACCCGTCAAACGCCGATCTGAACACGCCCGAGGCCGATCTGATCTGGTTCCGGCTGCTGACCTGGATCTGGATGCCGCTGCAAGCCATGCTGCTTTACGGCACGATCTGGTATCTGACCCACGGCGCCGATCATTCCGCCCTTGAGATCATCGGCATCATGTTTGGCATCGGTGTTACCACCGGAACGGTTGGCATTGTCTATGCCCATGAGTTGTTTCACAAAACCAACCGGTTCGAGCCGATTTTGGGCGATCTTCTGCTGGCGATGGTGCTTTACGGCCATTTCCGCACCGAGCATATGATCGTGCATCACCCTTACGTCGGCACCGGGCGCGATACGGTGACGGCGCGCTATAACGAAGGCTTCCACCGCTATTTCCCACGCGTGCTGCGCCAGGGACTGGGGTCTGCCTGGCGTGCCGAGGCGGCGATGCTGGCCCGCCGTCGCTTGCCCGGCGGGCATTGGCGCAATCCGATGTGGAAATATCTGGCGCTTGCCAGTGTGGCCCTGGCGCTGGCCTTTGCGGTGGGCGGCTGGCTGGGGATTGGCCTGTTTGCGTTTCAGGCCTTTGTCGCGGTGTGGCAGCTGGAACTGACCAACTACGTCGAGCATTACGGGTTGACGCGGAAATATCTGGGCGACAACCGCTATGAACCGGTGCAGCCGCATCACTCGTGGGATTCGGTCTATGGGGTGTCGAACCTGCTGCTGATCAACCTGCAGCGCCACGCCGATCACCACTGCCACCCCACCCGGCGGTTCCCCTTGCTGCAAAGCTATCCGGCCAGCGAAGTGCCGCAGCTGACCCATGGCTATCCGCTGATGACGGCCATGGCGATGATCCCGCCGCTGTGGCGGCGCACGATGAACCCGCGCGTGCGGGCATGGCGGCACCAGTTCTATCCCGAAATCGAAGATTGGACGGCCTATCGCAGCCTGTCACAGCCGCTGCCGAAATCCGCGCCATGACCCCCGACGCCATACCGCGCGACCGGCTCACCCTTTGGGTGAACGGTCGCGAAGTTTCGGTCATCGCTGATCCGCATGACCGGCTGAGCCACATCTTGCGCGACCGGCTGGGTTTGACCGGCCTCAAGGAAGGTTGCTGCGAGGGCGAGTGCGGGGCCTGCACCGTTCTGGTCGATGATCACCCGGTGGCATCCTGCCTGATGCTGGGGTTTCAGGCTGAAGGCGTGCGGATCACCACGATCGAGGGATTGACCCAAGGCGGGGGGCTGTCGGGTTTGCAACAGGCCTTCCTGACCTATGGCGCGGTGCAATGCGGCTTTTGCACGCCCGGCATGGTGATGGCCGCCGAAGGCCATCTGCGCGCCAATCCCGACGGGGATCGTGCCGCTATCCGTCATGCGCTGGCGGGAAATATCTGTCGCTGCACCGGCTTTGCCTTGATCGTCGATGCGGTGGAAAGCGAAGCGGAAAGACGACAGGCGGACCTGTCCAATGCTATGGAGGCGGGTGCATGACCCTGCTGAACGTCTGCCGCCCCACCAGTCTGGCAGAGCTGGTCGCGGCGCTGCGCGGAGCGGACCCCGTGCACCTGATTGCCGGGGGCACCGACCTGCTTGTCGGCAGCCGTGCCCTGCCCGATGCGGGGCGGCTGGTTGATCTGACCGCCCTGCCTGCATTGCGTGGTATCGACACCACGGGCCCAGACATCCGCATCGGCGCCGCCACAACCGCCGCAGAAATCGAGCGCCATGCAGGGCTTGCACTGCGTTATCCGGCGTTGGTGCAGGCGGCAGCCGAATGTGGGTCGGTGCAGATCCGCAACCGAGCCACTTTGGCCGGCAATATCGCCAATGCGGCCGCAGCGGCTGACCTGATCCCGCCTTTGCTACTGGCAGGTGCACGGATTGCCGGGCTGACCCAAGGCGGTGCAGAATGCGAGATCAGCCTGCAAGACTATCAGGCCGGGTCCGGGATGCTGATCACCACGGTTATCCTGCTCGCCGAAGGTTTTGGCCCCGACAGCGCCTTTGTCAAACTTGGCCCGCGTCGGGACCTGACCATTGCCCGGCTGAACCTTGCGGTTACGGCGCAGGTGCAGGATCGCCAGATCGTGGAACCCAGGATCGTGGCCGGTGCGCTGGCGCCCCGCCCGATCCCGCTTTTGCACGCCGCGTCGGTTCTAGGCGCGCGGGGGCCGGATGCCGACGGTCTGCGCGCCTTTCTGGATGCTCTCAGCGCCGAAGTCGATGCAGCCATCCCGGGGCGCGCCTCGCAGGGCTGGAAACGGCAGGCAATCCGCGGGCTGGGGATTGATCTGATCGCCCGGCTGCTGAAGCTGTCAAACCGTGATCCGTTGTTCGATGGGGTAATGTGATGGGACAAGTCGGCAAACGTCTTGCGCTGATTGACGGCGTGGAAAAAGTGACCGGACAGATGCGCTTTGCCGCCGATGATGCGGTGGCAGGGTTGGCCCATGCCGCGCTGTTGTTCTCGCCGCACCCGCATGCCCGCGTTCTGTCGCTTGATGCCGGCAAAGTCCTTGCCATGGCGGGCGTGATTGGGGTCTGGTGGCACCAGACAACCCCGCAAAACGGCTATAACAGCGCGATCTGGCTTGCCGGGCAACAGTTGCTTGCCGACGAGCGGATGTTTCCAGCCGTGGTGCGCCATGTTGGCGACCGGGTCGCGGTGGTGCTGGCCGATACCGAGGCCACTGCCCGGGCGGCGATCGAGCTGCTGGAGGTAACCTATGACGTCCTGCCCGCAATCCTGTCCCCCGAAGGCGCGCAGGCCCATACCGGGCCAACCGTTGATGCCGACAGGCAGCCGACCTACCTGAACCCGGTTGCCGAGGTCGCGCTGGATCATGGCGATGTTGCCGCCGCCTTCGCGCGGGCAAGCCATGTTTCGCAAACCCATGTAACGACGCCGCGCAGCCATCATTGCGCAATTGAAACGCATGTGTGCCGCGCCTGGCCAGAGGCGAATGACCGTATCGCAATCCATTCGCCCTGCCAAAGCGTTTTTGCGGTGCAGGCGGTTGTCGCACAGGCGTTGGGCATTGCGGCGGATCGGCTGCATGTGACCAAATCCCCGATAGGTGGCTCTTTCGGTGGCAAGGCCGAGCCGATCCTTGATCCGATCTGCGCCTTTCTGGCCATGCAAACCGGGCGCGTGGTGCAATTGCAGTTGTCGCGGCACGAAACCTTTACCGCCACCCGCACAAGGTCCGCGACAGAAGGGCGCATGCGCATCGCGCTTGCCGCCGACGGGCGCATTCTGGGGCGCGATGTGGTGGTGACCGTTGATATCGGCGCCTATTGCACCGGAGGCGCCTACCTGCCGGGGTCCATGCTGCAACGCATGGTGCGGCTCTATGATGTGCCCGCCGAACGCTATCGCGGCCGTGCCGTTTATACCAACACGCTGCCGACCGGGGCTTTTCGCGGCTATGGCTCGCCCCAGATCCATGCCCTGGGCGAGATTGCCCTTGATCTTGCGGCGCGCGATGCCGGGTTTGATCCGGTTGCGCTGCGGTTGCGCAACATCGTGGGGCCGGGTGCGATTGACCCTTGGCAGGGTCTGAACCTTGGCAACGCGCGCGGGGCCGATTGCCTGCGGCGCGGCGCCAAGGCCTTTGGATGGGAGACGCGCGCCAAGCTGGCACCCGGCACGGGCCGCTTTCGGCGCGGCGTCGGGATGGCGGCGGCGACCCATATCAACGGCTGTTTTCCCGGCGATGACGAATCCACCACAGCAACGCTTGGCCTGCAAGCCGATGGTGGTATCGTACTGAACTGTGCGCTGCATGATCTGGGCTGCGGATCAGATACAACGCTGGCCCAGATCGCCGCCGAGGTGCTGGGCTTGGGGCTGCAGAATATCCGCGTGACCCCCGCCGATACCGACACCTGCACCTATGATCTGGGAACCCGCGCCAGCCGGATGACCTATATCGTCGGCGAGGCTGTGCGCAAGGCAGCCCTGGCGCTGGATCAGGCAATCCGGGATGCGGCGGCGCTTGCGTTGAACGCCGCGGCGCAGGATCTGACGTTGCTGCAAGGCTGCGTGCAATCGGCCCGGACGCGCATCAGCTTGGCCGATCTGGCCGCATGGCTGGTGGCGCGCAAGACTGCGCTGCCCAGCGCCACGCAGACCCATCGCGCCACGGCCAACCCCGGCTCATTTGCCGCGCATTTTGCCGAAGTCGAGGTTGATACGCTGACCGGGCGGGTGCAGGTGACTGACTATCTTGCCGCCCATGACATCGGTCGGGCCATCAATCCGATGCTGGTGGAAGGGCAGATCCACGGCGGCATCCAGATCGGCCTAGGCTATGCGCTTTATGAGGATGTGGCGGTTGATCCCGGCACGGGCCGTCTGCGCGGCGACAGCTTTGCACGCTACACGCTGGCAAATGCCCCGGAAATGCCGCCCATTCGCACGCTTTTGGTGGAAGAAGCCGAGCCAACCGGGCCCTTTGGTGCAAAAGCTGTCGGCGAGATCGCCACTGTTGCTGTGGCTCCGGCGCTGGTCAACGCGGTGAATGCCGCGCTTGGAACCCGGCTGACCGATCTGCCGCTGTTGCCCGAACGCATCATCCTGGCGTTGCAGAATTAGGCGGCAGCCGCAGGCAGGGCGATATCAGCCAGGGTTGAGCGGTCCAGGTCCGCAAGGAAGGCCCGTTCGGCGCTTTGCATCCGGGCTTTCAGGCGACAGGTGGCCGTAATCGAACACCCGCCGCCGGATCCCGCAAAACAGTCAACCAGAATCTGACCGGCCTCCAGCACCCGCACCACGTCGCCAAGTCTGATCTGACCCGCCGGGCGTGCCAGCACTGCGCCGCCGCCGCCACCGCGCTGGGTGACAACGATTCCCGCTTGCGACAGCGCCGCCATGATCTTGGTCAGGTGATGGCGCGACAGGGCAAACTCCTGCGACAACTCGGCTGTGGAAAACGCCCGCTCGGGCACAGAGGCCATCCGCATCAGGGCGCGAAGGCCAAAATCCGTGAACGAGGTAAGACGCATCGGCCTGTCATTGCTTGAATTGGCATTTACAATACCTATTCGTCAGGTCTATCTCCATTGCAAGCCCTGTTTCAAGGTTCGACCAAAATGCCCGTCAACGCAGCCGTGAAGTCCCCAACGATCCGTGCTAAGCCGCGATGACAAAAGACAACGCCCCTGCCCGACCCTACGCATCGCCGCCCTGTCTTTCGCATGAAATCAACCCAAGCTATTTCGACCCCCTCGCCGTTGACCCGCAGCAGGCAAGCGACGTGGCGCGGTGGCGCCGCGCAGAGCGTGCCCGCCTGCTGACCGCGCGGGCAGCGCTGCCCACGCAAACCCGGCAAACTGCGGCGCGGGCCATTGCCGATCACCTTGACCAGCTGTTGGCGGATCGGTTCGTCACGCTGAACGGCCTGACAATTTCCGCCTGGTGGCCGATCAAGGCCGAGCTTGATTTGCGGTTCTGGCTGGCGGGGCTGGCGGCACGCGGTGCCCGGGCAGCGCTGCCCATCGTGGCCACCCGCGCCGCGCCACTGATTTTTCGGCTCTGGACGACCGAGATCCGGATGGAACGCGGGTTCTGGAATATCCCGGTGCCCGCCGAAGGCCCGACGGTGGTGCCCGACATCACCTTGTCGCCGGTCGTCGGCTGGGATGCGGCCGGATATCGGCTGGGCTACGGTGGCGGCTATTTCGACCGCACGCTGGCGGCCCTGGCCCCGCGCCCGCTTGCCATCGGCGTCGGGCTTTGCGCCGCGCGGATCGCCACCATCTTTCCGCAACCCCATGACATCGCCATGCAGGTCATCGTGACCGAAACCGGACCTCACTTTCCAAAGGAAAGCCCATGACCACCTCAGCCGAAAAGATCCGCGCCTGGGAGGGCCCTGCGATCCTGAGCTTTGGCTTCCGCCCGTTCTTCCTGTTCGCCGCCATCTGGGCGGCATTGGCGATGGCGCTTTGGGTGGTGATGCTGACCGGGCGGGATATCTTGCCAACCGCCTTTGATCCGGTGTCGTGGCATGCACACGAGTTTCTGTTCGGCTACCTGAGCGCTGTTCTGGCGGGGTTTCTGTTGACCGCTGTGCCGAACTGGACCGGGCGGCTGCCGATTGTCGGCTGGCCGCTGGCGGCGTTGGTGGCGCTGTGGGCGGCGGGCCGGGTGGCGGTGGCCGTCTCGGCGCTGCTGCCGTGGGGGGCGGTGATGGCAGTTGATCTGGCCTTTCCGCTGGCTTTGGTCGCGGTTCTGGCGCGTGAGATTGTGGCAGGCCGCAACTGGAAGAACCTGCCCGTGCTGGCGCTGGCGTTGGGGCTGACACTGGCCAATGCTCTCTATCACATTGACGCAGCACAGGGCGGGTACCCGGCGGGCGGTGTCGGGTTGCGGCTGGGGCTTGCGGTTGCGGTAATGCTGATCTCGCTGATCGGTGGGCGCATCGTGCCGAGCTTTACCCGCAACTGGTTGGCACAACGCCGCAGCCCGACGCTGCCAGTGCCGTTTGGCCCTGTCGATAGCGCTGTGCTGGCGTTGACGCTTGTGGCGCTTGGCGTCTGGGTGATCTGGCCGGGACATGGCGGTACTGCGGGGCTTTGCGCGCTGGCGGGGGTGGCACAGCTTTGGCGGCTGTCGCGCTGGTCGGGCCGCCATACCGGTGCCGAGGCCCTGATCTGGGTCTTACATGTGGGCTATGCCTTGGTTCCGTTAGGGTTTTTTGCCGTGGCGGCAGGACAGTTTCTGCCCGGCATGGGCCCCGCCGCACAACATGTCTGGATGGCGGGAGCGGTCGGGCTGATGACGCTGGCGGTGATGACCCGCGCCAGCCTTGGCCACGCCGGGCGGCCGCTGCATGCGACAAGCCCGATCACGGCACTTTATTTTGCACTGATCGTCGCCGTGCTGGCGCGGTTTGCCGCCGGGGGCCTTCCCGCACAAACGTGGTTGCTGCATCTGGCCGCAGGCGCGTGGATCGCGGCCTTTGCTGGCTTTGCAGTGATCTACTGGCCAATCCTTGCCCACCCGAAGACAGCCCCGCGCCGCCCGACGCGGGGCTGAAGATCTGCAAAACTGGTCTTGCAGCCGCCCCGCAAGGGGCGACTGCGATCATGTGTCACGGCTTATGCCGGTCGAAAGGTCAGGCTGTTCTCCCGCGCGACAAAGCAGTTCAGGTTCAATATGGCGGTTCAGCCGAGTTCGGGAATCGCCAGCCCTCGCTTGCCTGCACCGCACCTTCCGACCCCTCTTGTTTCCGGTCAAACCTGAAACGCCCTGGCGCATGATGGCGGCGATGATGTTTCGACCATGGTCTTGCGCGGCAACCTCTCCGTATGCCGCCTTGGTCAAGACGACGTGCGTTCTTCTGCAGGCACGGTCGCAGCGCCAAGACCCCAACGCTCGGCGAAGATCAGATCTTCCAGCGGCAGGCGGTTGCGCCAGCCCTTCACCTCAAGTTCGGGCGCTTCGTAAAGCTCGTCCACATGGCCGATGCAGAGATAGGCTACCGGCACCACATGGTCGGGCAGGTTCAGGATCGTGCGGATATCGGCCTCGTGATAGATGCTGACCCAGCCAACGCCTATCCCCTCGGCGCGGGCCGCCAGCCAAAGATTCTGCGCCGCGCAGACGGTGGAATACAGGTCCATCTCGTGGTTGTGGGTCCGACCCACCACAACCGGCCCGGCGCGACTGCGGTCGCAGGTGATGCACAGGTTCACCGGCGCTTCGACGATTCCTTCAAGTTTGATTGCGGAATAGATCGAGCGGAGCTCTTGTGGAAACATCGCCGCCGCCTCGGCATTGGCGCGCCCGAAGGCAGACTTCACTTCGGCTTTGACCTGCGCGCTGCGGATCACGACAAAGTTCCACGGCTGCATGAACCCGACCGAAGGCGCGTGATGAGCCGCGCGCAAAAGGCGCAAGAGCGTCGGCTCGTCAATCGGGCGCTGAGTGAACTGGCTGCGCACGTCGCGGCGGCTGTAGATCGCCCGATAAACGGCTGCTTGTTCTTCGCAAGAGAACGGTCCCGCCAGAGCGGGGGCAATAGGTGGCTGCATGACAAATCCCCTGTCACAGACACGGACCACCCGTTGACCATTCGGGCAGCCCGGTTTTGTCTGGCCGGTCTTCTGACTCGGTTTCGACTGAGGCTGCGCCTTCCCGGTCGGAACCAGTGGCGTGTTGCAGCATCATCCACCTAACAGCGTTGGGCACGTTGCGGACTTGCACCGCATTCCCGATTCTCCGCCCCCCGAGTCACGTCACAAAAGGGACAGCACCAGACAGACCCAGTATAGTGCCCAGCGCGACGGGACGCAATTGATGTCCCCATTGCGGCAACCGCGATTGGTAGCACCTGACGCGGTGACGAGGGCATTGGGTCAGCCGGGCTTTGCGGGGTGTCGCTGCGGTCCTGCCTCCGCCCCACCATTGCGTGGCGGCATGATCTCGGCCGGCGAACGTCCCTGCCGGATCAACTGTGCCATCCGCTGCATCGCAGGGGCCGTATGCTCAAAATAGTGCCGATAGGAGGCGCAGAGATAGTTCTGCGGCACGTCGCGCCCTTTCATCTGGGCAAAGCGGTCCTTCGGGCAGCCGCCAAAGCACAGCGACAGATAGCGGCAGGCGTGGCACCCTGGCGACAGCCCTTCCAATTTATCCTGCCCGAACGTCTGCAGGAACGGGCTGGCCGCAAGCGCAGTCAGATCGGTGTCGTGCAGATTTCCCAATCGGTATTCGGGATAAACAAAGTGATCGCAGGCATAGATATCGCCGTTATGCTCGATCACCAGCGCAGTGCCACAAGTTGGAGCATGAACGCAGAGTGAGGCAGCCATTCCGGCCCAAAGCCCGATGTGCAGATCGAAATACTGCACCGAAATCTGTCCGACGTCGCGTTTGACCCAAGTGTCGAAGACATCGCACAGAAAGCGTCCGAAACCGTCTGGTCTGACGCTTTCGGCGGTGACGGCAACATCAGCGACCTGCGCGTCGATATCAGGGGGGCCGCCCACGGAACCATCTTTATGGAGGCGTTCCACCAGCGGAATGAACTGCATGTATTTCACGCCCAAAGAGCGCAGGAAGTAATATATTTCCTTGCCATGCAGCGCGTTGCGGCGGCTGACCACCGTCAGGACGTTGTAGTCCACCCCCGCCGCCTGCAGCGCGCCAAGGCCCGCCATGACCGCATCAAAGCTGGGACGGCCCTTGCGGTCTAGGCGGTGGCGGTCATGCATCCGGCGGGGACCGTCGATGCTGATCCCGACCAGAAAGTCATTCTGGCGGAAGAACTGCGCCCAAGCCTGATCGACAAGCGTGCCGTTGGTCTGAATGGCATTGCTGATGGTCTTGCCCGGCGGACAGTAGCGCCTTTGAAGATCGACCACTTTTTCAAAGAACGGTACGCCAAGCAGGGTAGGCTCACCACCCTGCCACACAAATTGTATGTGACGACCTTGCTGCGCGGCGATGTACTGCGCAACAAAGCGCTCCAGCAGAGGCTCTTCCATCTTGTAATTGCGTGTCTGCGGAAACAGCGTCTTCTTTTTCAGATAGTAGCAGTAAGTACAGTCAAGGTTGCAGATCGGACCGATCGGCTTTGCCATCACGCCAAAGGCCTTTGTGCGTCCCACGGCCTGCGCCGCTTCCGAATTGGGCATCACGTTTCCTTTCGTCGCTTGTCATTCTGTGAACTTGCTCGACGCGGGAGTTTCACGCGTGGTCACATTGCTACATCGCAGCGTGCCTCGGCTTCCATAGCCCGATTGGGCTATCGCAGTCTGACGTTTTGCGACCCATGGCGGAACGCCCGCGTCGGGGTCCTGATGCCAGAGGCTCTTACAGGATGGCTCATGATACCCGACGGTACGGAAGTCGGGCGCGTGGAACCAGCCCCACGCGCGGGAACCTTGCCGCCATGCGCCCGAACATGTGGATTGCACGATGGGGGGCAAGACTTCCCACAAGGTCGCTGCTAACGCCCGACAGCCGGGGCCTTGCGGCCCAAACCGCTTATGGCCCGACGCAAAGGCGACCCGGCCAGCAGCAGGATGAACACCAGTGCCTGCGCCGCCAGCGGTTCGGCCACCGGGAACACTGCGAACCACAGCTGAAGCCAGTCGGCATCGGGAAACCATGCAACGGGCGTCGCGCTGATCAGGTCGGCCGTCTGCAACCCGCGCACCCCCGCCCCCACCAGCATTACCGCGAGCACCGCCAGCAGGATGGATGTGGCGCGGAAAAAAAGCCCCAGCGGCAGCCACCGGCCCGAAGCCAGCACAGCCCAACCGGCGGCCAACGCCGCTGCACCGCCCAGCGCAAGCCCGCCCAGCACCGGGCCGGGGGCGGCATCGACCATGAGCGCCTCGTAGAACAGCACCGTCTCGAACCCTTCGCGAAACACCACGAGAAAGGCCAGCAGCGCCACGGTTGCCGGCTGGGCGACCCCGGCCAGCCGGGAGCGAAATGCCGCCACATGGCCGCCGTGGCCCGACAGCCCCAGCACCAGCCACACCAGCACCGCTGCGGCGACAAGGGCGGTGCCCCCTTCCAGTGCCTCGCGCGCCAATGTCGAGATAGAGAACAGCCAGCGCGCAGCAGCCCAAAGCATGAAGCTGCCCAGCAGCGCTAGAACCACACCCGCGGCGATTGCGGGCCGCAGCCGGGTGATCATCGTACCTTCCGCCCTTAGTGCCGCCAGCAACGCGGCAAGGATCAGCACCGCCTCCAGCCCTTCGCGAAAGACGATGCCGCCCGATTGCAGCAGGCTGCCCAGCGCCGAGGACGGAGCGTTGATCCGGCTGCGGGCCTCGGTCAGATCGTTCGCAATCGCCGCGATTTCGGTTTGCAGCGGTGCGCCGCCGGTTTGCCGGGAGATCAGCGCGCCAAGACCGGGATGGGCGGCCATGCCTTCCCAGAACCGCGCCTCCAGCCGCAGCGCCATGGCGGGCGCGCGCGGCACCAGCCGCTGCTCGATGTCGGGGTCAAACCAGGAATAGGCTTCAAGCCGCTTCATCTCGGCCCCCGCCCAGTCGCCCGCTTGCGCCATCAGCCCAAGCTCATTCAGCGTGGCCGCAAGCGCATCGAACGCCACCGCGACACCACCAGCGGTGACATCAGTGCCGAAGCTGTCGTCGATCAGCGACAATGCCTCGGCAACCAGCGGCTCGACACCGTCGGCCCGGGCATCCATCAGCACCTTGATCTGCGCCAGCACCGTGGCAAGGCGCGCAGCCGCCACGCGGTCGTCGACCTGCAAGGCCAGATCGCCAAAGATCATCGCGGCGCGGTCGTGGAACAGTTGTGCTTCGATATATTCCATCGCCTGGCGAATTTCGCCGTCGCGCACCCCGTCGCGGTATTCTTCCCAGATCAGCGCGGTAAAGCGGCGCAGCAAATTCGCGCGACGCAATCGCTCGTTGGCCGAGATCGCGACCGGCGCATAGCCCTCCAGCCGCGCCAACAGGACTGCAACGGCGGTCGGATCGGTCTCGGCCCGAACCAGATCGGCGGTGATCGCCGCGGCCGTTTCCGAACCAAGGCGTTCGCTCAGATTTTCTGCCAGATAGGCGACCAAACCGACCGCGCGGCCCAATTCGCCCGCGTACTGAATGGTATGGCCCGAAACAGCGTCTTCGGCTGCACAGGTCAGCGCCAGACGCAGTTCCGAAGCGGCGACACCCAGCAGTTCGGCCTCGACCGTGGCGCGCGCATCGGCGGGTGAGACTGTGCCTGCACCCAGCGCCTGCACCGCCAGCGCCGCTGCGGTATCACCCGAAGCGCGGGCATAGTCGCGGATCGTCAGCCAGTTGGTGGCGCGCCCTGCGTCGGAATGGTCGATCGCTGCCAACAGCTCGGCCCGGGCCGCGATCAGCAGCGCGGCCCAAAGCTGTCGGCTCTGGCTTGCTGCGGCGTGCGCATCACCCCGCGCCGCGCTGTTGACATATGCGGCCAGCGCCGCGTCGATCGCTGCGGCACCGGCGGGGTCGAACGCGCCCGCAACTGCATGCCAGGCGGTGGCCATATGGTCCAGCCGACCGGCAATCTCTGAATCGCGTGCGGGTGACTGCGCGCGGTACAGCAGCCGCTCGATCCGCCCCGTCTCACTGCGCAGGATATCGGCTGCTCCCCACGGCGTTTCAGCCCGCAAAGGCAGGACGGCGAGCAACAACATGACGAGGGCCGCAAGCAGCTTCATTGGACGACCTCGGGCAGGGTGGCCGACAGTTCGGCAAGAGTTACAGCGGGCACCGACAGATCGCGCCGCAGGTTCATGTAGATCAGATCGGGCAACGCGATCTGGTATAGCAGCCGCGCCTCGATGTGCAGCGGCCCGACAACTCCGGCGGCAAGCGGCACATCATAGCGCACCACATCCTCGCCGCGGGCCGGGATCGGACGGCGTATCCAGACGACCTCGGCGGTGGCAAAGGTCAGGTGATTGATGATGCGCTCGCCCTGCGCATCCAGAAAATGTTCGATCCAGGCAACGGCGGCGGGGTCTTCCGCGCCAAGGCGTTCTGACGCGCCGCCCGAGCGGAACAGGATCGCGCCCGCGGCATCGGTCACCACAACCTCAAGCCACATGTGTTTCTGATCGTTGACGCCGGTGGGCAGGTTGTGCCCGGCACCCAGGTTCTGCACCGCGATGTCGATCCGCAGCCCCGCGTCGGTGCGCTGGGCTGCGCGCAGGTCCAGCCCGGCGGCCGTGCGCAGGAAGGCCGTGGTCTGCCGCGCTTGCTCGACCCGCGTGTCGCGGGTGGTGGCGGCATCCATGCCGGGCAGGATGCCGCCGCGCAGCACGGTCAGCGCCTCGCCCAGACCGGTATCGGTCAGCACATGGTTGGCACCGATGAAGCGGTGGGAATAGCGTTCGGGCGGGGTCAGATCACCCGTGCGCAGACGGATGACCTGCGCCGCCGGGTCGGCAGCCATGTGGCACTGCTGGCAGGTGACGCCGTTCTGCCCGTACCAACTGTCACGCCATTCGACAAAAGTGGATTGCACCGCCTGTGGCGTCTCGGCGCGTGACATGGATGTGTCGTAGATCTCGGTATGGCAGGCGCCGCAAATCTCGGCCCCTGCCATCAGCGCGGTGGTGTCGGGCGCGCCAAAGGCGGCCAGATGCGCGCGCGGATCGGCCAGCAGGGCAGCACCCTGTGGCCCGTCCCGCTCGGCCTCGGCTCGGCCATAGGCAAGCGTGACCGCACCATTACCCGCCAGCGGATCGGCATGGGTAGCGGTGTGGCAGGCGATGCAGGATACGCCCTCGGTCAACGCGTCGGCGGGGGGGACAGACACAAGGCTGTTCACCCGACCCGTCAGCATCTCGGCCGGGGCGTGGCAACCCTCACAAAAACGCCCCTGTTCGGGGTGACGCACGATGTCCTCGTTGGCCTCGACGGTCGCCTCATAGACCAGATCGCGGTCGGCGATGGCATGCAGCGAGCCGGCCCATTCGGTAAATTCGCGCGGGTGACAGGCCGCGCAGTCGGCGGACGACGGCAGCCGGGCGGGATCGCTCAGCAGCCCGGTTTCGCTTTGCAGGAGCGATGGCCAGAACGGGCGGTCGTTGCCTTGCGCGTCCGGCCCGAATGGCAGGCGGTAAAAGGCAATGTCGGACAGCGCGACGCCAACCACCGGCGGTTGCGGTGCAAGGGCCGCCCACCAGCCAAGCCCAGCCAGTGCGGCGACGCCGGCCAGCGCCAGTGGTTTGGCGTGATAACGCAGTTGCGATTTCAGGCTCATACCGCGCTCCAGGCCCAATGGCGCAGCGCCAGGTGCAGGACAAGGCCAGCCATCGCCAGCCAGGAGGCCCAGAAGTGCAGCAGCGACAGCGCTTCGGTGATCTCACGCGGCGGGAACCAGACGAGGCCCGCCAGCCACAAAAGGCCCGGCAGCGCCATCACCAGACCCGAACCGATCAGCGCGACCCACGAGGCCAGCAACGCCCAGGAGATCCGGGTGAACAGATGGCGCTGGCTGTGCGCCAACCCCGGCGGCAGGTGGCGCAGCAACCACGGTCCCAGAGCCGCAGCCAATACCAGCCCAGCCGTCAGATGCAGCCACATCACAAGGCTCGCCTCCGGCCAGAGCCAAAGCCACAGCCCGCTGACAAACAGCGCCGAAATCAGGGCGCTGTGGATGCCAGACCGCAGGCTTCCCCCGCTGTGATGCGAGAGAACTGCGGTCTGGGGGAAACCAAGGGCGGGCGGGCGAAGGACGGGTTCGTTCATCGGGTGTCAGCTTTCGATCTCGACCCCGTGGCGCGCCGCAGCCTGCAACACCTGCGCCACGATCCGTTCGGCAATGTCCTGCGCCTCGCCTCCCAGCGCATCGGCCTCCTCGACCGAGAATATCTCGCCCGCTTCTTCGCGCGCACGGGTTTCGCTGACCAGTGCCAGCAGGTCCTGAAAGGCCGTGGTGATCGCGGCATCCAATGCGGGATCGTCCGACGCGACCACCGGGGCAATCGCCGAAACATACATGCGCTGGCAGCCGCTCATGATGCCGTGAACATCGACCAGTCGGCTTTGCGCAACAAAGGCTGCCTCGCTGCCGCCCAGAAATTGCGAATCCTTCCACTCGCCGAAATAGTCCCCGACCGTCGGCGTCATCGTCACCACGGCGGTGAAAGCGTCGTTGCGGTTCGGTTCCCATGCCGTCATGTCGGATTCCAGCGCACCGGCCCAGAACACCAGCGCCTCGCTTGCCCCCAACGCCAGGTTGGCATCGAACAGCATTTCGCCCGCGCCGGTCTGCCCATCGCCGTCGAGATCGACGATCAGCATGGCATGTGCCGGGTCAGAGCCCCAGAACAGCGGTTCGGTGATGGTGTGAAACAGGCTTCCCGGCCGCTTCAGCACGCTGCCGTCGGGCAGGGTCAGGTCGAATTCCGCAACGTCCTCGGCCTCGGTCCCGGGATTGCCCGCATCAAGGATCAGGTCATACTTCACCAGCGAAGGGATGCCCGCGACGATGCCCTCGATTGTTTCGTACTGGTTCGACGTCGCCAGCCAGCGGCTGCGGATGGTGCTGACCGCGTCAGACAGCGCGGGGCCCTCGGCCGTCCACGCCGCGCTGTAGTCACCGCCATGGGCAGCGATGATCGCCGAATAGGCGGCGGTTGCATCCCGCAGGCCCTGCGCCTGGGCCACCAGATCGGCATTATGCTCCAGTGTGAAGGCCTTGACCTGAGCCAACCCCTCGGCTTCGGTCAGCGCCCAGACCGGGGTCGCGCCGACAAAAATGGCTGTCGATGCGAAGGAAATGAGTTTGCGCATGAGGACGTTCTCTCGTGTTCGGTTTCACCAGGTAAGGCGTCATTGCCAACCATTTTGCGGTCGCGAGTCGGCTGCGACCTATTGCTGACAAAAACACTAGGATTAACCGCAAGTCAAGTCTGACTATTTTTGTCAGCATTTTTGTCATGTGCGGTGGCGCATCGACAAGCCTGGTTCTGCCGACAGTCACCTCGATTGCCCTGATTTCCAACGTGTCCGCGCCCGTCCCAAGGTGAACCTTGCGCCAATGGCGCGGCATGGAGTGCCCGAGTTTCTGGGCAAACCACTTGCCCTTGGGCGTAACCGTCGCATGCGGAGTTGACATAATTCGGCGCCCACCTCATAGAGTGCCCGCGCGTCCCTTGCAGATGGTTTCAGTTTCAACAGTGAAGCTGTGGCGTTGTTCATCAAACCATCTCGGCGACGGGGTTCCGCGGTGAACCTTTGAAATCTCCGGTGGTCCCATTAGGAGGACAGAAATATTCTAAAAACACCAGTATCTCCTGTCTTCATTGATGGTGCGTGGATCTTGCCGTTTATCCAAGGTGGTAAAGGCGTAGGTGTGACCAACGGAAAAAATGCCGGTGCCTGGGCGGCCGAAAATGCTGCGGGCACCTTTTCTGGCACTGGAGCGGCCATAGGCTACGGCGAAGATGGCCGAGAGGTTTCTTACCCGCATGTTGGACGCTTGCGTCAGGACCGGCATGAGGAACTTGTGGCGTGGTCCATCGAGGGTGGCATTTTGCAGGCTGGAATTGCCCATAAAGCCTCTGGCGGCAAGGGCCGTATCCGTGTGAATTTCCTCAAGATGGCCGGCGGAACAATGCGGACCATGCGCGGCATTTTGGACGGCACCCGTCTGCCCGGTGGCGGCAATATGATACATGCCGTGACCATGGGGGCCGGCTTGCCGACAGAAGAAGATGCCGAGATTTGCGCAAATGCGGGCGTCTATCTGGACCCGATCATCTCAAGCGTTATGGCGCTGCAAGTGTTGTTGAAGCGTTCTTTCAAAAAATGGCACGGCAGATACGACGACCTGATTGGGGCTGTGGTTTATGAAGATCCCTGGTTGGCCGGTGGACACAATGGCATCACGAGCAGAGAAGACCCTGAAACACCAAAAGAACCTTATGAGCGCGTCAAGGATTTACGCGATTTCATGAACGAGAACGGCATGAACAAAGTCGCCATTATCATGGCTGGAGGCGTGTGGCACCTGCGTGATTGGGAACACTGGCTGGACAACCCGGATATCGGCCCTATTGCATTCCAGTTTGGTACACGAGATTTGTTGACGCAGGAATCTCCCATTTCAGACGAATGGAAACACCTGCTGTTGTCGGTAAAAAAGGGCGATGTCGTGCTGAACAAATTCAGCCCAACTGGTTTTCATTCGTCCGCCTTCAGGAATGGCATGATTGACGATCTTTATGGGAATATAGAGAGACAAGTGTCTTTTGCGACGACGCGCAATGAGACAATGACCCATTGTCTGGGGGGATCCGGCACTCCAGAAAACAAGTATTATGTATCGCCAGAAGACACCGTGAAGATTAAAGCCTGGACTGCCGGGGGATTTGCAATTCCCTTGCGCACGCCTGATGATACATTGATTTTTGTCACCCGGGACAGGGCCTCGGAGATCCGCCAGCATAGGAATGAGTGCGTGGGTTGCTTAGCGTCCTGCGCTCTTAGCTCTTGGTGCCAGAACCCGGAAACGAAATACGTCACTGGCAAAAGGCCAGATCCCCGCGCTTATTGTATTCGGAAGGGGTTGATCGGGGCAATTCAGGGGCGCGACTTGGACAAGCAGCTTATATTCATGGGCCATAACGCCTATATGGCAGCTGATGACCCGTTATATCGGAGTGATAACGGCACCGCATCCGTACCGACGGTAAAGCAGCTTGTTGAATGCCTGTTGACCGGAAACTAGCAACTGTATCTGTCAGGTCTTCGGGGCCGCCCATTTCTGACGGCTTTTGCACAACGCATTCGCGATGGTGACCAGCTTTCTGGCGACGGCGGTGATGATGACCTTGTGCGGTTTTCCGGCCTTGCGGAGGCGACCTTTCGGTTCTTGCGCGAGGGGATGCAGGGCTGAATACCCATACCCGTCAATGCGTTGCGGAACCAGTTGGCATCAAATCCACGATCTGCCAGCAGCGCCCCGGTCTTCGGCAGCGACCGCACGAGGGCTGCCCTTGTGCGGCGTGGCCTTCAGCGTGGCGATGGCCGCTTCGATCTCGGCCAGCTTTCGCGCTGCGGCATCGGGCCCGGCATAGTCGAGGATCCAATGGGCGATGGCATCAAGATCACGCGCGACATGAGGGTGGAAGCGAATGCGACAGTTCACGCGCTGCGGGCCACCCCGATAGTGCGGCGGGCCGCGGCAAAGGCATCGTCCTAGTCGATGAACGCTTCGCGCAGTGTTTCCATGCGGGCACGGATTTCCTGCGCATGGGCCGAGAGGGCTACGTCGCGTTCCTGTTCGTCTTGCATCATCTCTCCAGAGCGGCCGCGACTGCGGCGCTCTGGGTCGCGAACACGCCCTGCCCCACCTTTTCCGAAAGGGAACTGGTGGTGGCGATCAGTGAAGCTGAGGGTGGCTTTGACGGTCATCTGCGCCTCAATGGTATGGCTGAGTCATATGCCAGCGATGCACGATGGTTTCTACCGTGGCGGATGCGGCGCCCCTGTTGCAAGTGCCTTGAACGCAAAAAGCCCCACTTTTCAGGGGGACTCGTCAAACGTTGACTTGGCGTTGACTCGTTTCTGCGCGGGTCATACATAAGTGCTTTTGTCGGATTCCAAGTATTTGTTATCAAACGGTAATTTGGTTGCGGGGACAGGATTTGAACCTGTGACCTTCAGGTTATGAGCCAAAACCAAAGCGATTCCAATAGCTTAGACATTTCAGACACTTACGCGCCAAGCCTTTGTTTTTGCGCATTTTCCATTCCAACAACGTATGCGCCGTTTCCGGCCCATTGATTTTGCTATTGCGGCCCGCCTGTCAACCGCTTGCTTGTCCCTGTGAGCTCGTCGGGGAGTCCCGGACGAGGTCAT
>C687J35504_10000435_pt1 | contig 30377 bp, 16 predicted proteins | sample RifCSPhighO2_02_FD_35504 | JGI IMG/M metagenome (IMG submission 35504) | reverse complement strand
CACCGCGGCAGGCTGATCGGAACCGCGGCCGACCCTGGCACCCTGTTTGTGAAAACCGCCAAGATGACCAGCACCAATGCCGCCTATTGCCAGAACACCTTCTACGAGGCGTGGCGCACCGCAATCCAGCGCTACGGGATCTATAATCCATGGACAAATCGTGGTGCGATCAAGGGGCTGTTGCCGCATGGACCCCACAATGTGCGCGACGTGCTGGCGACCCATATCCTGAAACAAACCGGGTCCTATGAACAAGCCAGTTACGCGATCCAGGACACGGCCGAGATGGTCGCGCAGCACTACGGCCGCTTCCTACCCCAGGACAAAGCCGAAATCGCCGCCCGGATCCTCAATCAGGTTTGGCAAGCCGCCTGACAGGGAGGCTGGGCAGGGGGCGGCACCTTGCTGCCCCCTGTTCGGCGGGGATAACTTAGGGTCCAGTTCAAATGCTGACGCAAATATGCAACGCGGCCGAGAGGTCGCCCGGGGCTATCGTTGTGGCAAATTTCCAAAGAATCTTCGGCCCAGAAACAGCGAAGATCCATGGAAGATAGGTTCGGCCTAAAACCGCCTGTCGACGCCAACGAACCCCGCGAAGAGATGCTGCCGGAACCCGCCGTTCGACTGTTACAACAGCGCACTCGCTTCAATGTATCGGTGAAAAAAGCGTGCGGTAGCCTATTCTAACTTTGCGCTTGCCACTCTAACTCGTCCAGACGGATCCATGGCTGTAGTGAAAACGCAAGATCTTCCCGCCTTAAGCTTGTCCCAGCAATCAGGCTCACATGCTGACTGATGGATGAAAATCTCTCCACCGCCCTCAACATTCAAAAATCCATATGCTGGTTTAAGCCCTTGTAGCTTCATTTTACCACGAAGTGGGTTAGATATATTGGATTGCGACGAAGAAATTTCAGCTTTCGGTTCCATATAAGATATTATTTCGTTCATCGCAGAGAACAGCCTGTGAGCATCAATTTCTGAATAACGTGAATACATACCTTTGATTTTAGTTAACATAATCTTAATGCTCTCAATCATCTTGTCGTCAATTAATCGTGGATCTAAATTTTCATGGAACAGCGCCCAATCAAGCAACGCCGATTTTATCAGCTCACCTTCTCCTCTCGCGGACAAGTATTCTAAGTTTCTCTTATGGACGTTAAACTCGACATCCTTAACAACTGTGTGCATTTTCTCTATTCTGTCGGCCGGCAAACAGATTGAGTTGAGCACCTCCAGCGACCCTCGAAAATCCATTTGAAACATTTTAATCCGCGCCAACTCAAGCTTGAGTTTCGGTGAGCTTTCGTCCTCTGTCAAAGCAGCCTCGATCTCTACGGCTGCGCTCTTATAATCATTGTAAGCCTTAACCAAGAACCAAGCGTAGAACATTCTAAGCTGAGGTACTTGGTGCGCAATGTCGATGGCACGGCCATAGCATTCACTTGCTGAGATATAGTCTTTTTCTTCAAAGTGAATAAAGGCCTCAACTCGATAGACCTCAAAGTAACTTGGATTGGAAACCTTTGCACCCTCAATTATCGACTTTGCCGCTTCAAAACTTCCCTTTAACGCGAAATAAACCGCTTGGCGCAAGTTCTTAACGCAGAGCGCTTCAGAAACATTGCGAACCGTATATACTCGGGGGTCGTATCTATTATTACTGGAAGCTCCAGTCTCTTCCTGCATCACTCCCTCAAGCGATCGAAATCTTGAAAGCAAAGTTTCGACGTCATCGTGCCGCAAATTCATAACGCGAGAAACGTATGCACGAGCAAAAGGCTTTAATTCGTAAACCGTCTCAGTGGAAACCTCTTTAGATTGAAGGATCGTATACATTAGCAAACTCGCAATGCCACGCTCAAGGTCCATTACATTTGCATCAGAAACAAACCTTAAGACCTCCAGAGACACTGCGCGAGGGAGTTGGGCCATGATCGAAAGAACTTTTCTTGCGTGCGCATCTAACGAATCAAAAACGTTCTCCAAGCAAAACCTGAGAGCTGTCTCTGGATTGCGCACAACTGCATTTGGATCCGCTCCTGCTAGAACGCTTAATGCGAACCATTTGATGAGCAGGGGCTTTCCTCCGAGCCGTTTCAGATAGGGAAGCAATACATTGTCAGGCGCCGCCTTAAGCGATGAAACACTGTAGGCCTCAATTACTCGCCTCAGAAAGGTCAGCGACTCCTTTTCTGTAAAGCCATCTACAGATACTGTGATATCCGATCCAATTGGGATTCGGGATGTGAACAAGACCTTACTTTCACCCGGTATGTCGGAGATGAAATCTCTAATAGATTTGTCCAAAACTGTTTCAAGATTATCAATCACTAGCAAAATTTTGTTACTTTCAAGTAAGCTTTTAACGCTCTTTAGAGGGTCTGACGCTTCACTCTCAAACGTTTCGGCGACCTTCGAAAATACTCCAGCAGACGTCGTTATAGCGTTCTCAATTCTTTTGATCTCATTTGTTGTCAAAGTAGAAGATTTGGCTGAAACCCAAACAATTCCGTCGAAGCCATGGCTTTCATCGCTCAACAATCCATACAATGTCTGTAGTGTGAGTGCAGTTTTTCCATTTCCCCCATCGCCGAGGACGGTGACAACTGGATGCCGACTCAGAATTTTTTTTCTTAATTCCGCTTCTAGTTTAGCTCGCGGCAAGAAGCCTGTATCGTCATAATCTGGCATCGGAAGATTATTGAGTGTTTCTACTATATCATGGGAATCTAGAATTTCGATAGATCGAGCTCGGATTGCTTCAGGATTGGCATTATATTGCCTCAACGATCTGCTTAAAGATGGCCAATAATGCGGACTGCGTGAAAGATCAGAGGCTAATGCAAAGCCCTGTGCATATTCTCCAATGGTCAACGGCCTCCCATGCATAACGGCATTTCTGACAGGAATAGCATTTTCTAAGGCCAGCCTTTTCGAGGCAAGGTATTTCGCATGTGCATCAGGAAGCTTATGCTTCAATCTAGTTACGATATTGAATTTGTCGCCAAGGTCTAAATAGTGTAACAGAGTTTCTATTGGCGCCTGAGCTATAGAGATATCGAGCCCTCTAGACCGCTGGTATGCCTTATCTCTTTCATCGGGGGACAAAGCGTCATCTGATCCGTCAGTTGAGATTGACGAAATTAGATTAACCAGATCGCGCTCAAGCTCGTCAAACATGATGAACAGCGCTACACGTTGAAGGCTAGCCAAGAATCTCTCCAGTTCACGTTAATTTTTCTCTGCAACCTTGACCACGCACTGTATGTCCCGAAAGCTCAACGCCATACGCACCTTAGTTATCAGGAGCGGCTGACGTGGTTTCTCATCGTAGCGAGCATCTGCACGATGTCAATGAATTGCAATCGATAGAATTAGACAAGGGGTTTTCAGATCGATCAAGCCCCAACTTGCGCTAGCAATCACTCTATCGATTTCTAAGCATCGCCTTCTGAATAGTTTGGGGACGGAAGCTGAGCGGAAGTCCAGCACAAAGGTCGCAGTCGGCACGAACCAGACTCGCGCAACCTGCTCAGAAGCTGGGATGCGCTACTTATAATCTTACAAGCTGGCTTTTGGGCATTGAAGTAACTGATATTGCGCGCAAACTATGGCTCCTTCCCGCCCGTTTTGGTCTGTATGCTGAGGCATCTTTGCGCGCTGGTTGAATGACCGTTGTCACTGTTTGTCGCGGCCGCTATGCCGCACCACCGACAGTCCGCTTTCCGCCCTTTGCCGTCATCCACCTTGGTTAACGTAAGTCACATAAAACCCCTTCACCATCCGATGCTCCTGCATCCTGTCCCCCAAGGAAAACCCTTCCGTTTTGATCGGTGCTTGGAAGATATCCAGCCCGCGATCTAGGACGATTTTCCAGCCGGTATCCGTGACAATATCGCGGGCGTGGGCCGTGCCAGTACCGTCATAGCCCCATGTGAAGTCGACACCTGTTCCCGCGCAGGCTGTGGTGATTGAATCCAGGAGTTCACGTTGCTTGGCGATGTTGCCGTCGTCGGGGCCGGTCACCAGATGGATGGCCACCTGATCTTCCGGCGCCTTGTGGCGGATCACCAGTTCGACAAATTCCATCATGTTCTTGATCTGGTAGAAATACCGGATGTAGGGGTCGGTCACGACGATACGACTGGCACCTGCGATGTAGGGGCCAAACAGGATCTCGTAGCTGATGCCTTTGCGGTTTTCCGAGAATACGTGATGACCTTCAGCGCGCAGGGCCTTGGTTTTGCTGCTTTCCGACCGTTGCGGTGCGGATGTCTTGCGATCAGCGGCTTCTTCCTGGGCCTGAGGGGCAGCGGCGGCACGCGTTTCCAGCACAACGGCCTCTATACCCGCTGGCGCCTCGCGGTGCGGATCCTGCACAGGCCTCAGATGATAGAACTGCGGGTATTCCTCTTCCTCGACCGTGGTCACGTAGCGCTTTGCACCGTCTGAGCCGATGTAATGAAAATCCACCTCCGGATAGGTGCTGTCGATACGGGCAAGCTGATCTTTGACGCGCTTGCGGCTTTCCATGGCAAGGCGCAGCAGTTCTTCGACCTCGGCCTCGGTCTGGCTGCCATCGGGGAAGAGCAGTTTCAGCAGGCCGGACATGGTCTTGTAGATCGCATCACGATCCCGCGTTGAAATCTTCTCGCTGACTTTGAAGAATTGGTCCGGCCGGTTCGAGAAATCCTCGGACCGCAGATGGCGCAGGATTTCGGCCAGATAATCGACGATAAAACCGTAGCCCTTGGAAAACATCTCGCCCCGGATGACGTCGATTTCCCAGCCGGGCAGATAGGCGTGCAGGCGGTCGATGAAGGCCGAGTCATGGAACTGGGGTGGCAGGGCTTCGAAGAGATCACTGTTCTTCAGCATGAAGGGCACGTTGTGGTCCGTGTTGCCCACGAAGGAGAAGCTGGCCTCGGCTCCCATCGGGTTGACCCCGCGCGAGAAGGACTTGTTGGCCATGTAATTCTTCATGATGTCGACCAGCGCCTTGTTCGCGGTCTTTTCACGCCCGGCGAATTCGTCAAAGGCCACAACGTCCCAATAGCCTACCAGACCAATCCGGCCGTTCGAGTTGTTGACGAAGAGCTTGGGAATGCTGACCTCGCCGCCCGAGATCAGCTGACCATGGGGCGAGAATTCCGAATAGATATGGGATTTTCCGGTGCCCTTGGGGCCCAGCTCGATCAGGTTGTAATTGCGCTCGACGTAGGGGATCAGGCGCAAGAGCTGGAGGAGCTTGCTGCGACGGCCAAATGCCTCGGGCTTAAAGCCGATGCTCTGCATCAGCAGATCGATCCATTCTTCGGTCGTGAAGGCCCCGCGCACCGTGCGGTAATGATCGTAATCAACCTTGGCGATCTGGATCGGCTTGATCGATTCCAAGATCCAGGGCGAGATCCGGGCATCTTCCGAGAATTCATACTGCACATCGGCGATGCACCAGACCCCGGTGACCAGCAGCTTGGGGTGCTGTTTTACCGTTCCGCTGTCGACCGCGACCTTCTTGATGCCGAGGTTGTCGAAGACCGCCTCGTAGCTGTCGGTCTTTTCGTTCAGCGACACGCTGACCTGATCGATGACCTTGTAGCGACCCTTCTCCTTGATGGTCGACTGGATCAGCCCGGCCTCGCTGCGATGGACGTAATGCTTGCGCAGGATGTCCTTCACCGTCTCGATACCGGTCTGGATCGAGGCCTCGTCATCGGTGGCGCAATACTGGCCCAACAAGTATTCCAGAACATAGGTCGGGACGATGGCGTTGCCCTTGACGGCCTTCACCAGATCCTTCCGGACGACAAAGCCCGCAAAATGTTCGTTGATCTTGGCATCAAGGTCACTCATGTCCGGGTTCCTCAGAAATCAAAGTCGGTGGGGATGCCGCGCCGCAGCTGGAAGCGGTGGCTGGCATAATCCTCGTAGTGGCTGGTCTTGCCGACCCGCTCGCGCAGCTTCAGGATCACATCTTGGTTGTTGAAGCGATCCGCCTCGCGCGACAGCAGGAACTTGCGCGGCATCTCGCGTTCACGCGGGTTCTCGGAGCGGAAATCGAAGGTCAGCGTGTATTCGTCCGAGATCAACGTGCCGTCGAGGGCATAGATCCCGACCAGCAATTCCCGGGCGCGCATCTTCTCGGAAACCGGCTGGGCCTGATAGAGCGTCACGGCGGTCTGACCGGACGAAATCAGGCTCTTTCCTGTGACGAAAATCTGCACTTCGACTTGACTGACATCGGCGTCACGCTGCTTGCCGACCCGGATCACTGGGATAACGACTTCTTGCAGGGCGGCACCGCCATGGACAAAGCGGCTGCCCGCGCCCTTGATCCGCATCCGATTGATCGAGTTCGGGATCAGCACATCCAGATCGCCAGACAGCCCCAGGGCCTTGGCCGGGAAGTGTTTCATGCCCGGGGTCGGTGCGAGGCCGTGCCCAATGACGAAACGGCGGTTGCGGAACAGGATCTCCTCACCCTGCGGATCGGCGATGGCGAAATCGGCATCGTCCAGCGCGCGGTGTTGATAGAGGAAACCATGGTCAGCGGTGATCAAGATGTTCGAGAAATTGGCCGAGGTCAGCTTCCGAACCAGCTTGGTCAGATCCTCGATCGCGTCCTCTGCCGCTTCCGGCAGCTTGTCCTCGGTCTGCAGCTTGTCGCCGATCGCGTCGATGCGGTTGTGGTAGACGTAAACGATGTGGTTGTCGCGGAAGAGCGCCTTGCCGTCCTCGGTGCGCATGTTCATCACGTCTTCGGCCTTCAGCGCTTTGGCGCTGTCACCAACGCGGCCCGCGGCCAGCAGCTTTTCCCGCGCAGCAGTGCCTTTGGTGTTTTCGCCCCCCGCCAGGATGTCGCCGCTACCGTCCTCGGCCATCGCCAAGCCGTTATGGGGCAGCAGGGCCGCCATGCCGAGCTGTGTGTAGCTTGGCAGCGCGCTGATCATCGGCTTCAGCTCGGCATCGAAACGGTCCAGCGCGCGGATCCGGCGCAGACATTCCTCGGCCACCTCGTAGCGCAAGGCGTCCGAGATGATCACCGCCACCTTCTGGTCCTTGCGCCGATACTCCGCCGCCTGATCGCGGTAGAAATCAGCCTGCGCCGCGAAACCAGGGATCTTCCATTCAGCCAGACCCGCGATCTGGTCCTGCCAGGCGTCATTCATCGCCATCACGAAGCTGTTGGTGTAACGGTTCTCCACCGAGGCGTATAGATCGGCCAAGAGCGAGGCCTGACCGCTTTTCTGCATATGATAGATGAACTTGCGGTAAAGCTGATCCAGCCGATACCAGCTCGTCACATACCGCCGCACGCCCTCTGCGGGGCTCGTCATGCCAAGGTTTGCCTCGGCCAAAGCCTGCTGGAATTCCGTGGCAAAGCCGATGGCCTGATAGATATCCTCATAGGTCGGATACCAGTGGCTCTGCCGGCGTTCGCGCATCCAGGTCAGCACTTCGGGCGCACTGACGGTCTGCGAGGACATCGCCTGCACGATCTGGCGGATGATGTGGCGGTCGATCTCCTCGAAATGGTCGATGCTGATCACCGCCCGGAAATTGCGCTTGGCCAGATCAGCCGCGATCTTCAGCAGATCCTGATACCGGGCGGATAGCTCCTCGAATGCCTCGGCCCAATGGCGGTTGTTCTTCCAGCGACGGAAGACCAGCAGCGCCTCGGCGTTCAGCTTGCCCTCTTCGCCCAAAGCGCGGGCATAGGCGGATTGGAACTGCGCGATGGCGAAGTCTTCGAAATCCGGCTCAGGCGACTGATAACCATAGGCTTGCCCCACCTGCGTCCAGAGGAACCCGGTCAGCTCGGACCGCGCGATCAGGCGCAGGGCGTCGTCACGTCCCGCGGCCAGCTCGCCCAGCAGGCTTTCGATCACCGTATCAAGTCCACCTTCGGCCCCGGCGCAGACGGCCAGCATTCGGAGGCGCATCTGGGTCTGGGTGTCAGAGGGCTGCATCAACCGCTTCAGCGCATCGACGCGGGGTTTGGCGCGGAAGAATTCGATATGGCCGCGCACCACGGACTCGAACTGCAAGGGCAGGCCCAGCTCGGCCAGCCAGATCGCCGCCTGATCGGCTTTGAACACCGCTGTCGCCAGCTGCACGTCCAGAAGCCAGTTCTCGGTCATCGGCGGTTCGGGGCTGTCCTTGAACAGCAGGAACTTCCCCTCGGCCTCGCGCCGCAGTATCCTAAGCTTCAACCCGAACTCGTTGTTCGCGATCTCCAGCTTGGTCACGCCGGGCAGGTCGACGGCATCGAACTCGCCCCGCATGTCGCGGTCGGCGTCATACCAGAAGACGATCCGGTGATCCTCGAACAGGCGCCGCAGGCTGGCGGCGATGCGGTCACTCATCCGCGGCCTCCAGCCCCTTGATGGGCTTCAGCGCCGCGCCGAAGAGCGGGTAGTTCCGCTTCACCCCGTCATCCAGATCGATCTCGATCTTCGCCTGCGCCAAGGGGAAGACCACCTCGCGCTCCCATTCCTCCAGCTCGGCGATCTGCTTGATCACCGCGCCCACGTCCTTCTGCGCCTTCACCCGCTGGCTTTGCATCGCACTCGGGTCATCGACCAGCTTTTCCAGCCGCCCGCGTTCGGCCTGCAGCTTGCTGATGAACTCGCGCAGGTAATCGTTCAGCACGACCGACACCGTGTCGGGCCGATAGCGGTGCATGTAGATCAGGGCGTTGAACGTGCCCTTGGGGCTGGAGAACATCCAGTAGATCGGGCGCTTTTTATACCGCCGCACGTGGTAATCGAAGAAATCCTTGGTGAACCACTTGCGGATGTCCTTACCCAAGGCCGCCTCGATGAAGGCGAGGTTTTCCTGAAACTTCGCTTCGCCAAAGGTCACCCGCAGGAATTTGCGGAAGCGTTCGGTGATGTCATCGGCGAACCAGTCGCCGTCCAGCACCGGGATGACGTTGTCGGCATCCACGTCAAAGCTGGGCTCGGGCACGCGGGCGAGGTAATCGGCCAGACCTTCGCCCTGATTGGCGAGGATCAGGCCGGGGGCGTCGAGGCTGTAGCGGCCGAACATGCAGCCCACGGCATAGTGCAGGAATTCGGCAATGGTGTCGGCCCGCAGGCGGGTTTCGAGTTCGTCGGGAGTGGCCTTGCCGCCATAGCGATAGGCGGGGTTGCAGGTGAGGGTGATTTCTTCCAGTGGCACCTCGGGGGTCAGCTCGTCTTGCAGGCCATAGGCGTCGATGAAGATGCGGTTGTTCTCTTCCTCCAGCCGCTGCATGTCGTCGGTCATGCCCTGCCCATGGGCGCGGAGCCGGGCGTAAGAGCCCGCCAGCGTCTGATCCCGATGCTCGGGCGCGAGGAGCGGCAGCGTGGTGAAATCCCAAGAGGTTTCGTAGGCATCCCAGTCAGATTTGGATATGCTAACGCACTCCGACGATCTCAATTGTTCAGCGTCGAATCCCTCAGATGGAACAGGCACGCGCCCCACGTCCCCAATTTGAAAATTCAGAGTCGGATTGATAATTTTTAGAAAGTGGTTGCCAATTTTCGAGCCGATCACCGGAAGTATCCGCATCAATTTTTGTCTGTCGGGCGAAAAGCCAATTGCGCCAGCGTCATCGAAGAGTCCGCCGCAACCAGAGACTCTTGCAGTAAAATCGGCGCTCGTGATTTTGGACCAAGTAAGTGCATTTCTGAAAGAGTAATCAAGATTCTGCGGGCGGGATCTAAGCTTTCCTTTTTCGTCTTTGAAGTTTTGAATTTCCCAGCCATCATTCTCCCAGTTTATGACATTATCGAAATTTCCATACCATTTTCGAACTGGCCCGCCCTTGTTGAGTGGAAACCACTTGCAACCAGATTGCCTTGCCTGAGTTCTCGTCTCGGCAGTGGTGAAAAAATTGCTTCGGCCTACTTCGAACCATTCTCTTAAGAATCTCTCGTTGTCTGACGTAGCAAGGCCTTTTCTCGCCGCTAATTCGATGGACAATGGAGCGAACTTAACGAACGCGTCCACGGACGGCTTGCTGGCCCAATAGGCGATTGGAGCGCCGGGGATGGCCGCGAACTCCGAAGTGCGCTTTCGGAATATCTTTCCCGAAGAACGGCAAGTCCGAAAGACAACTTCTTTGTCCGCAGATTGTGGCGCGGAATTCAGATCCAAGTATTCCCCTAAATGATCATTGCGGCCTTTTCTAATGCAGAAGGCTACGCCCTGCGCGATCTTAGAGTTCATTTCTGGGAATGTATTGTATCCGATCTGAACCAGCGAGAGAAATGCGTGGTTTTCTGTGATCTTAATGCGAAGCTTTTCAAAGCTGGATATGAACATCCAGCTTTGCATGTTAATTATTGAAACCAACCCAGATGCTTTCGCTAACGCCAGGCCACGTTCCATAAACATCGAGAACAAATCGGCTTGGCTGTCTACGAAATTCTCTTTTGCGTATCGTTGAACTTCAGGGTTCAAACCACTTGCTCCCGCATAAGGCGGGTTTGCCACCACCACATGGTATTTGGGCGAGAGGGCCTCGGCCATCTCCAGCACCTTCAGCACCCGCTCTTGCACATCGCGCAAAAGCCCATCCTGAATATAGTCCTTTGCTTTAACCACCTGCGTCACCTTGGCAGCATCACGAAGTTTCGGCACGATCAGCGAGCCGAAGTTCTTGGCCTGCTCGAACTGCCCCAAGGTCTCGCGCAGGTCCGCCGTAAACAGATCGCGGCCCACCATATCGGCCACCGCCCGCATATCTTCTGCCGTAAAGCGCACATCCTGCATCACACAGATATTGGGCTGCACCCCCAACCGCAGGAACCGCCGCCGCCCCAGCTTGGCCGCCGCCTTCATCACCAGCGCAAAGGCCGCCAACGCCCCGGCTCGGTCATCAATCTCCACCCCGTGCAGGTTATTGGTCAATATTTTTGCGGGGATATCGGTCGGCTCATATCCCTCTTCCTCATAGATCGCATGCAGCAGGTCAAAGGCATAGGTCAGCATATGCCCCGATCCCGCCGCCGGATCGCAGATGCGGATATCCTCGGGCTTGGTGATGCGCAGAAAGTCCGTCTCGGGCTCTTCCGGCGCAATGTAATAGTCCATGCGCTCGGCGAGTTTCGACTGCGGCCGGTTCAGCAGCCAAAGCCGCCCCAGCGAATTTTCCACCAGATAGCGGACGATCCAATGCGGGGTGAAGAGCTGCGTCGCGGCGGGGATGTTTTCCGCCGTGATCTTGATGTTCTTCTTCAGACCCGCAAAGACCTGATCCTTCTTCTCGCTGATGTAGAACTGGTAAAGCCAGCCGATGACCTCGACATCCTGACAGGCGTCTTCCGTCATGGCCTTGCGCAGTTCGGCAAGGATGGAGGTGGGGGACAGCAGATCCTCGGGCATGAGGAGTTCGGTGAAGTCGTCGATCTCCTCGAACAGGAACGGCATTGGGCCGTGCCACTGGTTGCAGGCATGGACGAGGAGGAGGCGATAGGCCTCGGCCTGCGGGTCGTTCGAGGGGGTGCGGCCGTCGAGCAGCGCCGCGATGGTGGCGGGCGCGCCTTCGGGCAGGTTGTGGGCCATGGCTTCGGCCAGGATCTCGGGCCGGGTCTGGCCATCGGCGGGCGAGACGACGCGCGGGTTGGTGTAGCCGTTCACATCCATGAAGCGCAGCGCGGTGAAGCGGTTGAACCAGGTGTAGGCGACCTGTTCGATGACTTGGGCTTTGCCCTTGGCCGTGATGGCGGCATCCAGCTTTTTCGTCGCCGCGGGGTGTTCGCGGCGCGCGGGCGAGGCCGGATCCAGAACCAGCGCCAGTTTCGCGGTGACCTGACCCAACAGAAGGTTGCGGGCGGATTGGGCAAACTTCTTCAATGCATTGGTATCCATCAGACAATCACCTTCTTGCCCTGCTGGATCGCGGCCATCAGGGTCTTCTTCAGTTCGGTCACATATTGGTCAACATCGGCTTCCTCAGAGAGGTAGGTCTTGGCGAAGGCGACCTTGATTTCCGAAGCTTGGACAAAGGACGGGGGTCTCGGCGCCGGAGCGGGCCGATCGTTTATCCCCGGGTTGACTGGGGCAGGGGCGGTAGGTTGCGTCATGCGGGCAATATCCGCCAGCACCTGCGGCAAGAGGGACGTTCGCGCGCCAGTCGCCCGATCACGCAAGATCGGGATCATGGTCACCGTATCAAGGCCCGTCTTGTGCGCCTCGATGCTGCGGCGAACCTTGTCCTGCTGGTCGGGGTTGAGCGCCTCGAATTCCGGCGTCTGGGTTACCTTGGCCGCACAATCATCAACAGCAGCTTTCACTGCGTTGCGTTCCTTCAGGATGTCGAGTTCGACCTTGTCCTTAAGGGCATAAAGGTCGGTCTTCAGGGACTGGACGGCCGATCCCTTATAGCATTGCGGTTCGCGCAGGGTGGTGCGCAGCTTTTCCCCGGCGGCGGCATCGACATATCCGATATTGGCCTCTTGTCGCTGCAGGAAGTCGCGCACATCGTCATAGATATCGCGCTGCGCCCCGCCCATGAAGCTGCGGATCTTGTCGAGGATGTCTTCCTTGGCATTCAGCAGCGCGTCTTCTTGCTTCACCGGCTCGGTGATGTACCAGGTGGCCGGTTTGCCGATCATTGCGGCGATCGACTGATGGAACGGCTCCAGCGCGGCAAGGAAGGGGTATTTGTGCTGGCGGTTGATCAGCTGGCCAACCTCATCTGCAAGCTTGCGGATGCTGTCGGCCCATTCGCTCCCCAAAACCCGCGCATCCGATCCATCTGCAGGAAGGCCGAACAGCTCTTTGTAAAGTTCCTTCGCCGCTCGAAGTTGGGCCGCACTGAATTCAAGCTGCGGGGTCAGAAGGATATTGCCCAGCATGTGGCTGTTGTTCAGCGCCTTGGCCAGATCACCGCCTTCGAGCGGCGCGCTGTCAGAGCGCGCCTCAAGCTTGCCCTTGCCGCAGAGGCTTGCCGTCAGACAAAGTGTGGCCACCGTCGGCCAGCCGTAAGGTTTGCCGCCAAAGCGTTCCGTGAGGTATTTGGCCGAGACTTTCACACCATTCTTTGCTTGGCCCTGCACATAGTTCAACACATCCAACTCGGCCTCGGTCAGACCGGTGCCCGCCTCGCCGAAGAGACCGTTCGCAGGGCTAGCCGCCTTCGCGATATCCGCCTCGGCATAGGTCACCCCGCGCAACATCGGCAAATTGACATAGACCTTGTCGATCAATCCCTGGAAGGCTTTCACGATGCGGTCTTGCGGTTCATCCCCGCCGATGTCGAGCTCATCGCCCCGGACAAAGAGCCGCGCTTCGGCCATCAGCTTGCGCAGGCGCAACTCCAGATCCTTGGACCGTCGCCCATTTTGCTCGCCCTTTTCCAGGATGATCCGATCCCGGCCTGGCTGCGGTGAACCGCTGCGAGACTGCCGAATGAACTTGTCGGTCTGCCGGAATTGGTTCAGATCCCGCATGAAGCGCACATCCGGCAGCAGAACGATCGCCAGTTCCTCGCGGCCCATGTTACGCATCCGTACGGCTTCGGGCGACGAGGCATCGTCGTTGAACGGGCTTATGATGTTGAGCGAAAGTTCATAATCCCTGCCCAGCAGGTGGTCATCCAACTTACGGGCGAACGCATATTCATAGCCCGTGCCGAGGTGCTTGATCTTGCGGTGCCGGATGATCGTGTCGAAGGCCAGGGTCTCGAGTTCCTTGGTGATCTCTGTCGGATCGACATCCAACGCCTTGATCTCGGCCTCGACGTCTTTTTCTTCATTGGTCAGGAATTCATACACCTCGCCGTTGCGCTGGATGTACGTGTTGCGCTCCAAGAGGCCCAAAGCCTCTTCGATCTTGCGGCGCTGACCGACCTGATCAGCTTCGAATTCCGACAAGAGCAGAATGCTGATGTTGCGAACAGACGGCTTAAATTCCTTGACATATTTCACCAGGAACAGTGCCTTCAGAACCCGGACGGCGAAGGGATCGTCGAGGTTCTTTTCCGCAATCTGGATGGACTGCTGGACGGACGATTTCAGTGCGGTGCGAATGCCCTCAAACATCAGATCGAAGGTAGCAAGGCCGCCGATCGGGCGGTCTGCCAAAGATTTTGCCACTTCCTGGAAGACACCGAGCATGGAGCGTTCGCCCACGGAACTGTGCTTGCCTTCAAACGCGTTGTGCTGCGACAGCGAGGTGATTGCCATCTGGAACAGCGTGTATTGGTAGGGCGGGAACGGGTAGCTGGCGATGAACTGCTCGCGGTCGCGGTAGTTCTTCAGCCGGATCGACCCATCGGCAAAATCGAACAGGGTCTTGAGGTTGTTCTCTTCCTTGTCATGCAGATTGCCCAGCCGGATCTGTGCCGCATCGTTCTTCGACAAGAGACGGCGCTGAATCACCTCCGCCACATCTGCGGAATTCAGCGGCATCCGGTTGGAAAACCGCGCCTGAATCTTGGAGAAGTCATTTTCCTGTTGGGCGGTCATGTCGCCCACCACCTCGGTGATTGCCTGCTGCGCCGTCACGATGATCCAGGCTTGGCCCTTGCACTTGGTGTTCAGGCTTTCGGCGATAGTCTGCAGGTTGGTCATCAGCTTAACGTTGTCGGCGATGTATTGGCCCACCTCGTCCACAAAGAAGTTCAGTCGGAAGTTTGGCACCTGCCGATCAATCCAGGCCTTCACCGTATTGGCAAAGTCCTCGATCGAAACCCGGGTATCCTTGCGATATTGCGACAGGATATCCTTGGCATCGGCCGCATCCGTGCCGGTGGCGCGCGCAAAGGCCGCAGCAATATTGCGCCCCTCCAGCAGAGCCTCCTCGCGGCCGCGGGTTTCCCAAGGCTTTGCTGATAATTCCTGAAAAGCCGACTTGAATGCTGCGAACTGGCCCCGTTCGTCCAGCTGGCGCTCGAACTGGGCGATATGCGGCTGCTTGCCGAAATAGCCGCACATCTCGTCGAATACCTTCTGGAACACCGACAACAGCGCATCGACATCGGTTTTCGAGATGACGTCGGCCTTCTGGTCGATGTTGAACAGGATCGACTTCGACGGGATCGACACCGCCTTGCGCAGGGCGCCGGCCAGCATCGGTTCGTCCTTCAGCTTTTCAGCGAAGAGGTCGAACGCCTTCACGCCATCGACCTCGCGGTTCTCTAGGAGGAGGGCCAGCATCTTCAAAAGGTGGGATTTGCCCGAGCCGAAGAAGCCCGAGATCCAGACGCCGTTGGCGGTGCTGTAATTGTTGTAGGCCTCAAGGAACTGCTCCAGCCTCTGGCCGATTTCGCCGGTGATGACATATTCGTCGAGTTCGACACGGAGGCTGGCCTCATCGTCGGCCTTGATGACGCCGTCAATCGCACGATCTACGGGCTTGAGAAAAATGTCGCGCAACGTTTGGGTCATCGGTCAAACCTCGTAGTTCAAGATATTGAAAGCACGGTAATATTTGTCGTCATGAAGCCGCCCGAAGAGGTCGAGCGAGGCGCCCGTCGCCAGGGCATGGGTATAGCTGCCGGGGAAGAACAGCACGGTCGGCTTGTCTTTGGCGGTGCTTTGCAGGTTGTTCAGCACGTTGTGCGAGCGAATGTAGGGGTAAACCTCGCCCACCCCCGACAGGAAAATCACGTCGTGTGGGGTGGCTTCGATTGCCTCGCCGATTTTTGGGATCAGGTTGGCCTGAGGGTCCAGAACGGATTGCAGAAGTTCGCGGATCTCGTCTTTTCCCGTGTCGGGCTCGATGTCGAGGATCTGGTCCAGAATGCCACGTTCTTCCAGGATCGCTATCGACAGGTCGTAAAGACTCAAGTCCAGTACGCCGACACCCGCATGGCGAATGCGCGTCACAAGATCGGCCCGATCCTCGTTCATGGTCAGCCCTTCCTCTGCGGGATAGGGGCAGATGAAGAATGGCACCTCGTTTCCGAGGCCCTGCTTGGTCAGGAACCTCTGGCTCGTCACGACCTTGAAAAGGTGTTCGGCACGTTCCTTGCGGCTATTGGGCGGGCTCAAAATCTATCTCCGGCACTGGCAAGACCAGGAAAAATCAAAATATCCTGACGGTCATGATCTGCGATCAGGGCCTTCAAGCGAGGTGAAACATAGGCAGACAGGATCCGATTGTCGGCCGACAAGACCGTCGCCTCACGCATCATGCGAAACAGGACCTGACGCAGCTTGGCCTGGGTCGAAGCGCTGATCTTGGCGATGCCATCATCCCATTCTGCCTTGGCGGCGAACAGGATGTCGAAACTGTCGAGCGACAGATCGAGCTGGAAAGAGAGGTATCGCTCCCGCAGCACCTCGACGGCAAATTCGCGCACGAAGCGGTAGGCTCGACAGGTGGCAAGCCATAGCAAGGCCAACTGGTCGCCACGGTCCGCCTCATCGAGAAAGAAATCGCGTTCTTCCTGCGTCAACGCCGCCAGACGATTGCAGATCTCGCGCAGGGTGCGGCGCTGCGATGCCGCTTTCGGCAGCGAGGCTGCCCCTTCGGATAGGGCGTGATCCAGGGTTGCCGACCATGGCTCCCCAGGGACATGCAGCCGGGCAACGACCAGGCTTTCATTCAGAAAAAGCCCGCCGGTCGAGAAGGACATCTTGTAAGGCTGCAGGCGGTCAGGCGTCATGTCTCGGTTCTTCCGAGATGCGCAAAGACCTCTGCCGCGTTCGCAAGAACGATCTGCTGGTCCTGCGGGCGCCGGGCTTCCGGATCCGTATCCAGCCCGAAGCGTTTCAGCGTGTAATAGAGCATGGATTTCCGTACGGTGATTTCAGCCAGACCAGCCTCATCCATTCCGTAATCCTGTCGGATCGCCGTCCGCTGCGCCTGCGACAGTGCCGGATGCGGGCAGATCTGCAGTGTGACTGTCGAATGCCAAGCAGCATCGTCCGCGGGGGTGGAGCGGGCGTGACGCTTTTCCGACGCCGTGCGGACGTCGAGGATGCGCGACAACACGAAATCCTTGAAGGTGCCAGATCGTTGGCAGAACGCCCTCACATGCCAGCGAAAGCCATCATGCGCCAAGGCATGGGGCTCGATCCAGCGCCACCCTGGTTCGGGCGCGCTCATGGACTGGTAAAGCACTTCGACCGCGAGGGCGTACTCAAGGCCTCGAACAACCGAGCGTAAGACCTCGGGCGAAACACCTCGTGCTGGCATCGGCGAGACGTGAAATTCCGGGATGGTTTTCAGCCATGTGCCGGAAGGCTCAACCGCCCCCGCAGCCAGTGACAACAGTGGCAACAGATAGCTGTCCGCGCTGATCTGGAAGAACAGCGGCCGGAACCTATCACTGGGTCGATAGGTTCTTTCGGTCCCGTCATAGACAAGGTTGCCCGGGGCAAGATCCTGATAGGCCTTGAAATCCATGGATGCCTGGGTCTGCGAGACCCCAAACTGCGTGATCAGGTCAGACCTGTTGAAGCGCCCGTGCCAGTAGGCGCGGTACTCGAGAAACTCGTAGCGGGCTTCGGTGCCGTGGCGCAGGGGAAAACTCCGCTTCCTGTACAGATTCTGTACCGTCAAGTTTGTGATAGGGTCAGCTTGTCCCTGAACTGTTCTGGGCGCAAGCCCTGTCGGGAAATCTTCCGTGGGAGGATTGTTTATCTCGGCCTGCTTTTCGTAAATAGCAGATCTATCCCATCGGGTTGGTTTGGAGGTCTTCTCCCCTAGATCGCAAGCTCCTGTTTCGATGCCGTTGAGGGGTAGGGCGAGAAAATAACGTGCTTTGGCAGAGTTAAGGCGTTGCAAATCCGTAGGCAATCGGTGTCAGCTTGTGCAATCGCCTGCGTGGAACAGAAATGCCAAATGATGATGATTTGCGACTTCTTGACCTGCTCGATTGGTGGGAAGGCCATCGATGGGCCGCATCGCAGCTTTGCTTGGACGAGAGCGCGCAGCTGAAAGCGACTGTATTTGAAGCCGTCGAAAATCTTTCGGTGACCGAGCTGATTTTCAGTTCCTCGGACGAACGAGCAAAGATTGAGGAATACATTGCCCAGGAAATTATGCGCGTTGAAACTTCCCTGACTGCAAGCCTTGCACAGGAAATTTCCAACCTGTCCAAAGAAACGGCAACGCAGGCCCCGATCACTGACTATAGCGGCTGGAGCTACTGGGACTTGGGACGTTTGGCACTTGGAGGAGGTGCCCCCACCGCGATTGCGATTGCGGGTGGACGCGCTGCAACGGGCGTGCTCGCGGCGGCGGGGCTCGCTACCATTGCCGCACCAGTCACGATCGTGGCTGCCCTTGGTGGGCTTGCTTGGTCAGCGTATTCCACCGGGGAGCAAATGCGGACATCCTATCGGGATGCGCTGATGGAAGGCATTGACCGATGCCTCCTTGCCGATCCGGAGGCGTCGGTCTGGGCAAGGCACTGCGCTGTGCTTGACCAGATTTTCAAGAGCAGGACAGGAGCCGCTTGATGTCTTATCTTTTTGCCATTCCGCCACAGTACCAAGCGTTGGTAGAGGCAGGTAAACTGATCCGGCGCGGCGCGCTTTTGATCAATGCGGATGGTGGAGGCATTGTCGCGCACCTGCAGGAAACGCGAGGCTTTGCCAAGGGCGGGTTTGAATTACTGAGCAAGTTGGGCGCAGGAAATCCAATCAGCATGGCAGGGCAGGTTGCCAATCTGGCGGCCAGTGGCGTGATGATCCGTCAGAACCAACAGATCAAGCAGACCCTCAATGAAGTTCGTGACACCTTGGATTTTGTCAAAGGGATCGGAGTTGCAAATCTCGCGACGTCTGTTGTTGGTATTGGCGTAACAGTCGCCGCGACAGCAGTGCTGGTCCAGCGCATCGAGAGCTTGCGTGTAAACCTTGAAAATTTCGCCAAGGAAGTAACGGAATTTCGTGACGAGTGGAGAACCAATGAGCTGGAAAAGTTGCTTCAGGCTGCCAGCACCGAACTGGACCGTATCGACGGTGTTCATCGGCGTGTGAACGGTCGCCCGGTTCTCGAGGCAGCCGAGAGAGACCTGCATCATGTTTTCGACCAGATGGCTGCCCGCGCACGCTCTTTATTCATGCGCAAAGAGATCCCGGTTGCCGCAGTGCGCATAGTCCTCGACGGACTTTCAATATCCGGGAGCGCCCGCATCAAGGCATTGTTCCTGATGGATGAAGCAGAGGAGGCGAAGGCCAGTGCCCAGGCTCAAGTCAAAAACCTGATGGATATGACAATCGCCATGCCCGCGGATCGATTGGCGGGACGCCTCGTTGGAACCACATCGCATCGAGAGGAAGCTGCAGCCTTGTCTGCCAGAATGGCGTCCATGCGAGACACGGCGGTCGGGATACTTCCTCTGGTTGACGAGCTTCAGCGACAAGATTTGCGCGCCAGTGCCTACTTGGTGGCAGCCGAGAAAGAAGAGGATGCGCCTCTCATGTTCCTTCCAGCAAAGGTCAAGTGAGCCTCCCACGAGCGGTAGATCTTCAGATTCAACCGGCCGCCCCACCTGAAATCCGCACCGCACTTTTCCCGCCGCCTTGCTTGGTGACCATGATGCGGACCGGGATACGATCTTTCATGGCTTCGACATGGCTGATGACGCCGACCTGCCGGCCCTGGGATTGCAGTCCTTCCAAGGCGTCGATTGCAAGGTCGAGGCTGGCGGCGTCGAGGGAGCCGAAGCCTTCGTCGATGAACAGCGTCGCGGCGAGGCCGCCTTTGCCACCCATACGTGACAGGGCAAGTGCGAGCGCCAGTGATACAAGGAAACGCTCGCCGCCAGAGAGACTACGGGTCGCCCGGGCCTCGCCTCCCATGTCAATGTCTTCCACTTGCAGGGCAAGGTCGGCTGCGCGGCGTAGACGATAGCGCGGGTTCAGATCGGCGAGGTGGCGGTTGGCGCTGTCGGCCAGCACATCCAGGGTAATTGATTGCGCGAAGCGGGCAAAGCGATCGCCATTCTTGGATCCGACGGCGGCATTGACCGCGCGCCAGACCTCGAGTTCAGCTCTGGCCTTGGCGATCTCGACTTCCAACCCGGCCAGTTTCTGGCGGTTTTCGGCATCAGTGGCAATCTGGTTTTCGATGGCACCTTGGCGCTGTTGGCGCGTGATTGCGGCGGCATCAACCGCTTCGATACGCGCGCGCAAACCATCGGCCGCGGTCACGGGAAGGTCTTTTTGATGCTGCAATAGATCTTGCTTGCGTTCGTTCAGGGCGGCGCGGGCCGCCGTCAGGGCATCGTCAAGGCTGCGCAAGTGATTGCGCAGCGCCTGAACTTCATCCCGTCCCTGGGCGAACAGGGTTTCCAGATCCGCTGCCTCAAGGTCAAAGTCGGCGCGCTTCCGTTCAAGTTCCGCCGCCGCAATTTTTGCCGCAGCTTCGGCCGCAGACAACTCGGCCTCTGCAGCCTGATGTTCGGTAACTGCCACCACTGCAAGGTTGGAGGCTTCGACATGGTCCTTCTGGGTCTCATCCCGCGCCGAAAGCGCTGCCTTCCGGCCGTCGTTGAAACGGGAGCGATGCGCCGAGGTGAGCTCACCGCCCAGCAGAGGGGCGCGTTTCTGGCGTAAGCCGCCCAGAGCCTGCTGCCGGATCTCGGCATCCTTGCGCGCGCGATCTGCCACCTCTAGCGCAGCATCTGTTTTGCTGACTTGGCCAGACATTTTCGGGGCAAGCTCTGCCAAAAGCTGACGGCCCGCCTGCTGTGCCTCTCGCGCCTTGGTGACGCGGTCCGCCAGAACTTCCAATCGTGTCAGAAGGTTGGGATCTTCCAAGGTATATTCAGGTTCCCCCAGCGAAACTAGGAATGGCGTAACCTTTGCAGCATGCCGTTCAGCAGTTGCCCGTTGGTTTTGCTCTGCCTGCCGGGCAAGTCCTAAAATGCTTTCGGCGTCCGCCTTCGCGATCGTCAGGGCCTCGCGGTCTGTGGCCTTGGCTTTCAGATCTTCCCGCAAGATGTCCCGGCGGGCTGCCATATCGACAAGATCTTTGCGTTTTCGCCCAAGTTTGTCTTGCGCTTCGGCCTCAGCCTCCTGTGCGGCGTTGATGCGCAGCTGCGCAGCCTCGATTGCCCCCCGGTCATCGTCTGGCGTTTCTGGCAGACCCTCTGGGCAACTGGTAAACTTGACTGCCTGTGCCCGTGCCGCTTCCCAGTCGCGTTTGGCTTTCTCCTTGCCCGCCGTAGTCGCGGCGATTGCTGCTTTGGCTTGCACGACCTGCGCGTCGTGGATGGCGCGTTTGCGTTCCGCCGCCATTTGTGCAGCGCGGGCGTCTTGCGCGGCCGTCCGGGCTGCTGCCAGATCCGCTCGCAACTTGGCCGCGAGCTCCGCCAGAGCCGCATCGGCATGAATCGGATGTTCCTCAGACCCACAGACCGGACATGGCGCGCCGGGTTCAAGATGCATGCGCAAATTGCGCGCCGCCTCTGATGATGCAAGGTCGGCCTGTTGTGACGGGGCGATGAGAACGGCCACCTGCGCCTCAGCGCGGCTGAATGCTTCGGACGCCTCTGACACAGCGGCATTTGCTTCGGTCATCCCAGCCATTCCGGAATGCTCTTGTGCGATCGCCAAGGTTTGGTCTTGCTGGGCGGCCGCGTAGTCTACCCCCGCGCGATGCATCACTCCAAGGGAAGCCGCCAGATACGCAAGTTGACGCGCCGCCTGCACAGGATGCTTGTGCTCCAATGCGGTGATCTGCTCGGAAAGATTTGCCGCCTCAGCTTGAAGGGCGAGTTCCTTGTCGCTTGTCTCTTTGACAGCCGCGGTCAGGGCCTCGGCCTTTGTCTGGAGATCCCCGAGCTTTGCTTCGGCCTCAAGAGCTTGCTTTTGTGCCGTGTCCTTTGCGGTCTGTGCCTCGGCATGCGACAGAATATCTGCCCGGATCTGCTCCCAACGGTCGGCAAGGGGCTGTGCCGCGCCAAGCCCGGCAATTTCGGTCTCCGCTTCGGAGAGTTTGGCTTCCGCTTGGGTAGCCTCTGCGCGCAATTTCGACAGGGTAGCGCCTGCGATATTGGAGTCAGTTTCCGCGGCTTCTGCCGCAGCTTGCGCCGTCGCCAACTCGGTTTCAGCCGACAAAATCTGCGAATCCAGCGCCGCCGCCTCATCCCACTGCGGCCCCAGAACCTTGAATTCGGCTTCCTTGGCGGCGAAGGCAGCCTCGGCCAAAGCCGCTGCCTCGCGCAACTTCTCTGCCTGGGCTTCCATCTCGGCCCGCTGGCCGCGCTTGGCCTCCAAAGCGAGCGCGGCGGTTGCAGTGCGCGCCGCTGTTTCTTTGGCCTTCGTCCAAAGCGGCCGCAGGGGTTCGGCCTTGTCAATCAAGGCCAACCGTTCCCTCTCGGCGGCTGCGGCCGCCAATCCAGACAACGCTGTGGTTTCCATCCCCTCGGCAAGCGCCACCTGACGAGCAGCTTCAACATGGCGGGCATGCCGCTCGAGGTCAGCCTGCAGCTGGGTTCGTTCTGCGGCAGCTGCCGCGTTTTCTGCCGCAAGTGTCGCAGTTTCTTCCGCAAGTGCGATTTGTTCTTCTTCAGAAGGCAACCGGTGGTCGCTCCGGCGCAGGGCCAGTGCGTCATGCGCCTGACGCGCGGCTTCTGTCCGTTCAAAGACGCGCGTCGAAACCGCACGATAAAGGCTGGTGCCGGTGACCTTCTCCAAAAGGCCTGCGCGTTCATTGGTATCGGCGCGCAGGAAGGCGTCGAAATCCCCTTGGGCCAGCAGGACCGTCCGGCGGAATTCCTCATATGTCAGGCCGGTCAGGGCAACGATCTGTTCAGTCACGGCTGTGGTCTGGCTGGCCAGAACCTGCTGATCCGCAGCCCGCGCCAAGGATCTGGAAACATTTTGCAGCTTGCCATCTGCCTTGTCGCGGGCGCGCCGCGCTTGCCAGCGGGCGATGTAATCCTGCCCATCCATCGCCGTGAAACGCACCTCGGCCCAGCCTTGCACGGCGCCGCGCCGCAGGATGGCGCGGGCGTCCTTGGCTTTGAGGGCATCGCCCGAAGGGTCCGGCACGTCGTCACTTGCGGCCCCTGTGGCAAGGCGCGGGGCATCGCCGTAAAGCGCCAGACACATAGCATCAAGGATCGAGGATTTGCCTGCCCCAGTCTCGCCGGTGATGGCAAAAAGCCCTGCGCCATTTAGCGGCTCTGCGGTGAAATCAATCTCGAAGCGGTCCGACAGGCTTGCGATGTTCTGGCCGGAAATCGACAGGATGCGCATGGATCAGGCCTCCGAAAGGGCGTCGCGGAAGGCCGCCAGGTGATGGGCATCGGGTGGGTTGCCATGCACCTCCTGAAAGGCTGAAAGGAACAGATCCTCCGGCGAAGTTTCGGCCAGCGTCGTAGGCGGGCGCTCCTGCGCCGGCTGGTCCGTGCGCATGATCGACAGGCCGGCAAGTCTGGCCGGCGTTTGTTCCATCAGGGTGTCGACCTCAGCGGCGAGCAGCGTGACGGGGCGATCTGCCGTCAGCGACAGATAAAGGAACGGCTGCGCCTCGCGCGGGGTGTCTGGCAGCAAGGCAAGGTCATCAAGCGCGGCCCGCATGTCTTCGAACTTTCCTGACCCCGTGGGTGGGAGCCGGTGCATTGGAACGGGTCGGTCGATGGGAATGTGCCGATGCGCCACGCCATCCGACAAGTCGATCAAGGTCACGCCGTGATCGTAGACAATTTCCGACGCGGACAGGGGAAAAGCCGAACCCGAATAACGCACCCGCCCCCCATCCAGCGATTGCGGTCTGTGCAGATGGCCAAGTGCGACATAGGAAAGTTCCGCCGGGAAAACATCCGGCGGCACCGCATGTTCCCCGCCAATCATGATGCGCCGTTCCGCACCTTCCGAGGCGAGGCCGCCCGAACATGTAAGATGGCCCATCGCCAGAAGAGGCAGCCCGCCAGCGCGCACAACCGCAGCCTCTGTCATCTCGAGGTGCAGCGCCCTTACTGCAGCCGTTATGGCAGGTTCATCGCCATTCTCGGCCCCAAGGTGCAGCCCAGGCAGATCGGCTTGGCGCAGGAAGGGAACTGCCAGAACATGGGCGCGGGCCGCGCCATCGCGATCCCGCAGGGGGATCAGATGCCGGTCAAGATCCACCCCGTCTGGACTGCGTCTCAGGGTGCCAAGCACATGGACCCCTAGCGCGTTCAGCACCGCCTCGGGCGCTTCCAGCCGCTGTGCCGGATCGTGGTTGCCCGCCGTCAGGATGATCTGCAGATGCGGCCGCGACCCAACCATCCGCGCAATCGCGCCGTAAAGCAGGCGCTGCGCTTCACCCGATGGATTGATGCCGTCAAATACATCGCCCGCGACCAGCAGCACATCGACGTCTTCCGCCTCGATCAGGTCATGCAGGCGATCCAGAAACGCCCGATGTTCACGGTCGCGGGACCAGCCATTCAAAGTCTGGCCAATGTGCCAGTCAGCCGTGTGAAGAATGCGCATCGGGAACTTTCGGATGGAGGCAGTCACGGGAAAACATTGGCCAGAGCCATGGACAGGCCAATAGTTCTCAGGATCAACAGGCCGTGCAAAAGGTCAAGAAGGCAGAACACTTTGTCCGGTAGGGAAGGTGGACGACAGTACTATCGGCAGAGGCCGCTGCATCGCGCCGCGGTCAGGCCTTGCACCGAATGGACAGGAATATCCCCATGTTCGTTTCCCCTGCGCGCAGGCGTGGCGGAGGGGCGTCGATGATCCGGGCACGGAGGATGGCGCCTTCCTGGAGTTTCAGGAGAACGACTTCAGCCACGTTGTCGGGCAAGATCCCCATTTTCCGGACCTTCGGCCCGAGGAACCTTGCGACGACGCCGGCGCGCATTGGGGCGTGAATAGCGACGGATCCATCATTTACGGGGCATAATTCAACATCAAGGTGAAGATTGAGTGGCGCCCATCGCCATGCTCGGGGAACCTGCAGCACCGGCACTTTGTGAAAAAGCATCGAGAGGGTGCCCGGTGGTTGCCGCACATGGAGGTCTGGCGACAGCGCTGCGGCGACACTTTGGGACTTGGCCACCGCAAGTCTTGAAATACGCGCCATCTTGTTTCTCTTCCTTCCAAGGACCGCCTTGTGGCGTTTCAGATCGAACAAAGGTCCACAAGATGCTGGCAGCAAATTGCGACGGCGCTGCAAGGGCGTCGGCAAGTTGAAAATCTAAAGATATCCAAAAACCCTCGGATGACGCCCAGTGCATCACGGAAAATTACTCCCGGACAGACACCCGCTCATGCAATCCAAGCAGGTCATGACACTCCGGCGTCGACATTCGGCCGCTGTCACGCGGCCTTGGATTTGCGCTTGGAAAACATCGCCTGCCACCCGGCGACGCTGGCTTCATCCAGGTAAAGCAGCCCCGCGACATCCTCGACGCTGAGACCATATGCCAACAAAAGCAGGGCGTTGGCTATACGTGCCTGCAGGAGTTCAGGTTTCTTGGCGTTCAAGGTCTGCAGGAGAGTTTCGCGGTCCGCGTCAGAAAGCTGCATCGGTGAGGTCTGTTGTTATTGGCAGGGCGGCCTCTTTTGCACTTTGGCACACCGGGCGCAACGGGGGCGGGCTTAACTGACCGCCCGGCGCACCTTGCGGTGGCCGGGCGGCAGGTGTGTCAGGCTTCCAGAGGCCCTTTGTCGTCGTCTAGATGCACCTCATCTGCTTGGGCGGCCTGCGCTTGCACGGAATTGACCCAGGGCAGGATTTCGTCCCTGCCCATGCTGCGCTTCTCGAGAAGGGTTTCGGCCAGAGCCAGCATGTTGGCTTTGTGCGTTTTAACAATGGAAACCGCGCGCGCTTCCGCCGCTTCGAGGCGCGCACGCACGCGGGCACGCAGCTTCTCGTCGGTCAGCAGCACGGTTTCGGGCGCGGGCAGCCACAGGGGGCCGAGCTCGCCAAGGCCCCAAGTGGTTTCGATTCCCACAGCCCGGCGGGTTGCCTGTGACAGATCAGATGTGGCAGAGCCGCCTGCGCCGGCCGAGACAGAGCCGAACACCAGCCTCTCTGCTGCGCGACCTGCCAGATCATGGCAGATTTCGTTCTCGATTTCCGTCAACACCCCATGGCCGATGACGAGCTGGCTTGCCACCTGGCCACCATCACGAGAAATGGACATGCGCTTTATGGTGCCAAGCCGCAGTGCCGCGGAAACCACCGTGTGCCCGGCTTCATGGACAGCATACCGCCACAGCACCTCGCGGTCTTCCTCCTCGGGCGTCAGGCGCAACTGGGCGCGCAGCATGGCAAGATCGAGCGGATGGCCGGTATGGCGCGCCTCCGATCTGGCCGCGCGGATTGCCGCATCGATGCTGGCAAGGCTGTGTCCGACCGCCTGCCGCGCGAGCTGCTCAAGGGCGTCCACCGGAAAGTCGACCTTGAGATGCTGACGCAAAACAGCAAGAATTGCGGCCGCATCCGGCATGGGAACCTCAAACTTCAGGTCAAATCTGCCAGCCCGGGTCACGGCGGGATCGATCCTGTCAACGTGGTTGCAAGCCCCGACCACCACAACTCCGGGTTCGGTCGCGATCGCGTTCATCTCCCCCAGAAAGCCATTGATGACCTGCGTTCGATAGTTCTGGTTATGTCGATCATCGCCGGTGCGCGAGCCCATGGCATCGATCTCGTCGATGAACAGGATGGCCGGGGCGGCCCGGCGCGCCATGGCAAAGGTCCTTCGCATCTCGCGCAGCATGTCCCCCAAGTGCCCGGCGGCCTGCCATTCGGCAAAACTGCCAGTGACGAAGGCGATGCCCGCGGAGTTTCCCATGGCGCGGGCAAGCATGGTTTTGCCGGTCCCAGGAGGTCCGTAAAGCAGAAGCGAGTGACTGAAGTCGGACCAGCCGATTTCACCTCGGCGCCAGGCCCCAAAATCCGCGACGACCCTCCGCGCGGCTTGAACAACGGGACTGTCGCTGAACCCCTCTTCAAGCCTCGGGCCATCCGGGTTTGGACCGGTCAGGGCTTCCAGCCGCTGTGCGAGATCAAGTCCGGATCCGAACCGGAGCGCCGCCGCGGCTTGTGCCGTATCAAGCCGTGCCAGAATTGTCGGTTCAGGCAAGGCGCTGCGGAACGCGCCCGCATCCTCGGGTGCACAGTCCATCGCGGCCAGAAAGCCGAGAAGGATGTCGGCCGAGATCGGGGCGTAAGTGAAACTGGCGACCCCTGGCTGCTGCAGATGGGCTGGCAGGGCGATGTCGAAAGGCAGCAGGATCAGCACCGGCGCCATCGTGTCCAGCAACCTGTCGATTTCCCGCAGGAAGCGTTCCGCGGAGGTCTTGCTTACCGCACCCTCAGAGACCGAAGGCTCCAAAAACCGCCAGCCTTGATCAGGAAACGCAACCTTCAAGCCTTCCGTGACCAGGGTGAGATCGGCAACATCGATGCCGCGCAAGATAGTAACGGCACCACGGAGGCGCAGCGGTTCAACGGCTTGCTCCGAGACAAAGGTTGCCGCAAGCCGCAAGATGGTCAGCAAATGGCGCGTCGGAAGGGGCGCAGGAGGTGCTGCCTCTGTGGGCTCAATCGCGGGCAAAGGGTCGTCATCCAGCTCGGACTCGACCGAATTGCTCGGACCTTGCGCCGGGCTCGGCCAGGACACGACCTTGGGCGTACAGCTTTGTCGCAGCCGGGAAACCAGCACCTCGGCAAAGCTTGGAACTTCGGTGAATGGGGTTGGGGTGTGCGAGGGTTCAAGCGGCGTCATAGGAGTCCTTTCAGGATTTCAGAAAAGAGGGGAGGCTTCGGGCAGACACAGGAGTGCTGCCCGTTACGGTGGGTTGGTGGTTGGAGTCGCTGAAGCCGCGCCTGTCAGTCGGTCGCTTGGGTCAGGCTGCGGTCGGTTTCACGCGCGTTCAGGACGTGATCGGGTGTGGCATGGCCGGGATCCTTGTAGGTCGGGCAAGCGGCATCGGCCGGAGAAATCCGGGCGTCCGCATGGGATGCGTGAAAAAGGGTAAGGGGGCGGGTGGCGGGACCGGCGTCAGCCGGTCGGCGGGACCGAATGGGCAGTGACCCGGCGCCCCACCGGAGTTGAGGATGGCCACAGGAGTTGCACCGGCATGACCTTGCGGTGTGACGCAGACTGCCGCGCAAGATCACGCGCCGTGGTCGGGCGTATCAAGGCGGCACGCGCATTGACTGGTCCGAGCGCTATGATGCTGTTCATGCGAGGCCCGCATCCCTGTAAGTCGTGGTTGGTCAAGATGATGTTCATGTTCATGCCGTCCGATTGGCCCTCAGGGTCGGTTCCGGCAGGGCAAATGACAAGCCCAAATCGACCGCTGACCGCAAATCAGACTCCACGAAAAAACATATAGAACAATGCGTTATGATTTTCTCAGAGCTGTTCTGGCGGCCAAGCTCTTGATCCGATTGCAACCTGGCCCGGCCTTTCGAAGGCCATTCCCAGACTAGAACTGGGGCCGTCCCTGCCAGGGTTGCATGCAGATTTCCGCCCCAAATGAACAGCTGTGTGAAGCTTTGAAGCCCGTGTCGGCGCGGTTTGAGCAGGTTATCACCGTCAGCAACGCCGAATCATAGGGTTGTTTGACGGCGGACATGAACGTCCGAACGACCGCCCGCAGCGCAAGGCCATCCCTGGAAAAACCTCGCATCGGATAAAAAACCAGCTCCGTAGGGATTTCGTGGAAAATTTGGCTTCGAGTGAACAATTTCGCATGCAGTGGCTGGGCAGCTTTGCCAGGTCACCCAAGCAGCCGATCTTGGAGACATATAAGAAAAACTTCCGATAGCGCAGGAATTTTTCCCACCACCGTAGTCTGGACAGACGGCTATGCGCGTGCCCGACTTCAGACGGTCGGAACGGTCACAAAACCATTCAACAGTAAACGCCATATTCCATGCGAGCCAGATAATCCCGCAGAGCCACACGGCCCTCTGGCGTCAGCATCACGTCAAGCGGCACGCAGCCGCCAAGACCGATCGCCTTCTTCTCCATCCATGCATCGGCCTCAGTCTCAGATCCTGGGACCTTGGCAGCCTGACACAATATTTCACTCAACTTTTCAGCCCACTGGCTCTGTTCCAGCGTCAGAGTTGCGCCGGCGTCCTTGGCGATACGGGTTTGCAAGGCCCCAACACTCACCCCGATTGCCTGCCGAAGCAGGTCGCCTTTCCGGAGAGCCGGGAATTTTGAAATCAGCGTCACGAGCGAGGCTGTACGGAGCGGTGGGATTTTCAATGTGTGACAATTCAATTCTGGTAACCTCAAGTTTCGTCCGGTCCGTGCGTAAACAAAGCGCCATCCCCAGGGCAAACACAGGAAGAAAATGTTCTGAATGCGGCTTTTCCGTCAAGTAGGGACAGTGGAAAAGTTATTGGCTGAAAGGCTGTGCTGACGCTGGCGCTGGGAGCCAGCCTGATTTTGCGTTCATTGCGGTGGGGGCGGGAAATTTTTCTGTCCGACGCAAGTAATCCCTTGCCCCTCACTGGCCACCACCTGCGGTTCGAGAAGAGCTGTAGTGGAAGGTTTTTCGCATTTCGATTTTTGCCCCTATTCCCTTAAGCGCATCGCGAGCGCACGTGAAATTCGTTCATTATAATCTATTTTATACAAGGGCTTGCTTGAACTTGCTCTAGTAGGGGTGGGGCTGTGTTCACTGTTTGATCACGCCCGGGGGTGACTTATTCCGAGTTTGGTTTTTCCATAAAAAACAATGGGTTGACACAAAAGCCAGTGTCTGTTGCCTAGCGTCATCAACAGAATCATCACGATGTGTGGTCGTATCCAGACACTGTGGCGAGGCTCGATCCTGAACTCCAACGGTGGACAAAACCTATGACCTACACCGACGAAACTCCTGACAGGTGAAAGACTATTGCGGCAGTCAACCTTGCCCAGGGCTGTCGTATTTCAAGAATGTCAAATCACGACTGACGGGTGTCTTGCGCCCGCTTGCTTCCTCTTGCTGTCACCTTAACATGGAAACCATAAAATATGTTTGCCATTCGCCCAAGGCCGCATGCTCAATTTTCCGTTCCCTATTCCGTGGAATGGGGTGTGAGCGTGCACGGCAAGATCGTAACCAAAAGTGCGCGCAAAAGTGGTGGTCACATCCCTGGTCTTAGACCGTGCGATGGAGGGAGCCTCGCAGCAAAAAATGTCCGAAGGCTCACGAAATTGTGAGATTCCGTTGCTGAAACGTCCTCGGGTGATGGCTTGGCTGGTGGCCAGATTCAGAAAACAATTCGGATAAGTTTCTGAATTAGAAACAAAAAGTTTCTGAATCCTTCACGTCAAGTCAGCGTTCTGTCTTTGATTGTAGGGTGCTGAATCGAACCTGTGGACAACGCATTGTTTCGACTCGAAAATTTCTGAGCTCACGGGGCTTTGTTGCGCAAATCCCCTGAAGGTCGGAGTGCCCCTTCCCTTGGACAGACCTATCCTGCGCGTTGCGTAACGGGTGTTCCGAGTGCGGTGAAGC